>JYMV01044362.1_pt1 | contig 10262 bp, 12 predicted proteins | sample 338911 | NCBI WGS metagenome assembly JYMV01 (sample SAMN03354496, study PRJNA234377) | hydrothermal vent metagenome | biome: Deep sea; feature: Hydrothermal plumes at the Eastern Lau Spreading Center, Western Pacific Ocean; material: Seawater | place: Tonga | collected 2009 | depth 2000 m m
TCTGGCTCCCGCGTTTTTGCCCCGATGATCCTATTTCATTGCACTACTTATCAGTGTGTCGCCTACGCGATCTATTTTCATATGACCGTTTCTGTCATATGCAGGGGGTATCTTAAACGTAACACCTTCCCCGGAAGACATCAGCATCCGCATAGGAGATCGAATTGGCCGTATTGATTGAAGCTATATCCGTCGTCGTGAGGAGGGATGCAGCCGTACGATCGTTTAGAGGGGGATGGGAAGCATTTAAAGGAATTGTCCCCAATAATACGTTTTGTGCCGATACGGAAATCAGCCGCGTCGGCTTCATGGAACCAAATGCCGCCCGAAACTTCATCGAGCGTCTCGAGTTTGGGGGTCTTACTTTCGTCGAGGACGGTGAGGCAAGAGACTTGGCAGTCGTCGACCAGCAGAAGGGACCAACTGTTGACTGCAGGTGGCTGGAATTCTCGCGTTTTCCCATGGGCAACAGCGGCTATGCCCTCGCCTGCTGGATGTGGGATAAGCCCCGGAAGGGATACGGCGTCCACACGTCTGGAAAGCGAATTGACCTCCATACACCCCCCGGCTGGAAATACGAGGGGTCTCTCAGCCAGAATTTTACGTTTGTCCCCAATGAAGAGAGGAATGAACGACTGAAATTCCTTCGAAGGGAAGGCAATTTAGACGTCTTCCAGGATAACCAAACCGGGGAGATACTCTTCCTTCCGAGAGATGAACCAAATCAAAGACTTCAGTGAAGATGCTCGGAAGCCTAAATCAATTAAAATTGAGAGCTAGCCGTTAAGGTTTAAACGTATTCAGGAAGGCAGATGGAAAAACGATAAATTTAAATCTGCCGGGGATTAAGTATCTTACGGCTCCCTATAATCAAGATGTTATAAGTGATCATGATAATAATTCATTGACCTTTTTTACTTCCTGTTTCTGGAAAGATCCACATGGCTATAATCATAAAACCCGCTAAGGCTGCTGCCAAAAGGCCCAGGTCAGGTCGTTCGGCGACAGATGTTTCCAGATGGTAAGCCCCTCCCCCTACAACGGCGACGAGCGCAGAGATGAAGAGCTTTATGTTAGTTGGCATGGCAATGCTTTTCCTTACTCAGTCGAAATTGGGTCCGACGCCGCTATATCGGGTAAAATGGGTGTCCCCTTTAGATTACTTTTCAGATGCTTGGTAGAATAGCCATTAAAAATATGGCCAACCAAACCACGGTTGAGGTCGGAAGTTCCTAACATCCAATCAGCAATTGGAAATGTCAGGTTCATGTTGACCTCCATCATTAAACGATCATTGTGGTGGGCGGTATGGTGGCGCCTGATTGTATTCACAAAGGGACAATACCTTACAAACCAATTCTCATCCACGTGACAATAGAAGTGCATAAACTCGTAAATGAGATACATTCCCGTAGTTGAGCAGATAAATAACCATGCGATGTTTGCCGTCGAGATAAAGTAGAGGACAGCAACACCTGGAAGAGACATGAGGATGAAGATAACAAGTGCATAGGGCGGAAATAAGGTAACACGCCAGTCCTTTTCATCGCGGAACCTCATTTCCTGATCCGTAAAGAATTGATGATGGTTCAGGGTATGACGGGTATAAATAGCCCGAAGTCCAGTATTATTGATCGGACGGTGCATGACGAATTGATGAAGAAACCACTCAAAGATATTACTCATGAGGCCCACAGCAGGGATTGTTAACCATTCCCACCACAGCACATTCTCAATGTGTTGGATGTAAATATATAGTGCAGTAAAACCTATAGTATAAATAACTAAACCGTGTATATAGCCATTGTACCAACCGGCAACCCTAGAACGATACTCTTTGCGGAAGGCGCCTTGTCTTTCACTAATCATTATATTCCTCCAAAAATGCCATGGACTTGGGCGATGGGCGATAGCGTTATTCTGCCGCTTTCCAATCTTCCTCTTGCTGCAAGGCAAAAATTGACGAGTATCCGCCTGACCAATCCGGTGGCATGAGACATGTCCTTGGGTCGTGATGTGCCCATCTCTGAGCCTCACCACGGACTATGACTTGGTCATATTTCGAATAAAGTGGGTTGTGCGTATACGGCATAGCGTCAGCCGGTGCATAAATATTAAGCAATAAAGGCCGAACAACGTCCGAGTTGTTTGGCTTCGACCCATGGATCATACGGCAATTATGAATTGTCAACGAACCAGCGGGACCATCTAAATAGACAACCTTCGATGTGTCTAAGTTTTCAGCATCATTCTGGCGTAAGCAGCCAATCCACTCACCGTCGTCACTGTATTGGTCAAACAACTCTCCATTATGGCTGCCTGGGATCATTCCTACGGGTCCCTGCTCCATGCCACAGTTGTAAATATAGGTTCCCACCGTACAGGGTCCATAATTCGTGTGTGGCCAAAAACCAATATCCTGGTGCCACTTTACCTCCTCACCACCGTCAGCCCACTTAAAATTTATCTTAGAATGGTGAAATTTAACATTGGGACCAACCAAATCAGAAACAATATCCGGTACGACAGACTGCGAGGCATATTCCCAATACGCGGGGTTATGATCATTCGGACTCGAAAGGCGCCGGAGACGAGGGTCTTCCTTCGAATGACCGGGCTCCAAATCCCAAGTCTCATCAGACTTCGAAATTTTACGACTTTCGTTAATCACCTCAGTTGTTGCCGCTCGAAGGGAAGCAATCCAGGTGTCCGAAATCATCCCTTCCAAAAGTAAGTAACCATATTCGAAATAAAATTCGCGCTGCTTCTGTGTCAGCACTTTCGGCGGTATAGCGAGTACATTTTCAGGAACCATGGGGCCCTCCGCTCCGTTTACGGGCTTAATATCCGAGCATAACCTAGTTGCCGACAAAAGTCCTGATATATCACAAATACATCAGCCCTAGTATATGGTCAAGTGTGCGGGGATATTTCGATTAATATTATCTAACTAAATCCGAGAAGTTGGTTTGGTAACCATAACACCAGCTGCGGGAAATAAGCTACAAACCCCAGGCAAACCAATTGCAAAAAGATGAATGGAATTACACCCTTGAACATATGTTTCAGCGTGATCTCTGGTGGGCTAATGCCCCGTAGGTAAAAGATTGCTGGCGCCATTGGCGGTGTCAAATAACTTGTCTGGATTACGACAAGGAACATTACACAGTACCAAACCGGGTCAAATCCTAAAGATTTTACAATCGGCAGAAACACGGGAATGAAAATCAGAAGCACAGATATCCAGTCTAGAACGAAACCAGCCAGAAAACTGATAAATAAGAATATCACCAACGTTGCCCAAGGCGCTAATTTGGCACCTTCTATAATTTCTTCGGCTAACGCTACACCACCCGATGCCACAAACACCCCAGCAAACATATTTCCACCCAATAGAATCATAAAAATCATACAGGTTATCTTAAGGGTCCTGAGCAAGGCACCGTTTAAGATTGCGATACTGAACTGATTGTAGCCTATGGCCATTAGCATTGAGCCAAGGGCACCTAATGCCGCAGCTTCCGTCGGTGCGGCGAGCCCAAACATTATGGAACCCAATACAGCGATAATCATCGCTACAGGAGGTGCAAGAGCGACCAACGTAATTCGTAATTTCTCGGTAATTGCAGGCTCATCATCCGAGCGTGGTATCCTTGGTCCAACCGTAGGATCTAATGAGCAGTGGATGAGTATATAAGCGATATAAAACCCAGCCATAAGAAGACCTGGGAAAACCATGCCAACGAACAAGTCCCCTACTGAAACGTCAGCGACGGGACCGAGAACGACAACAACTATAGAAGGAGGAATTATCGTACCAAGAGATCCACCTGCACAGATAGTCCCAGAAATTAAACCCTTATCGTATGCGTATCTTAACATGACAGGAATAGCGAGGAGACCAACCACCGTTTCGGTTGCGCCAATTACTCCAGAAGAGGCCGCAAATATCACACACATAACTATGGTACCGATAGCCAAACCGCCAGGTAAACGACGCGTCCACAAATGTACCGCTTCGAAAAGCCGTTCAGCAATACCGGAGCGTTCAAGCATTGCACCCATGAAGATGAATAAAGGTACCGCAGCAAGAACAAAATTCGATGCCACGGCATCTACCTTTTGGACAAACTGAAAAATTACTGCGGTATCAAAAACTACCAACCCAAAAAATAGCGCCACACCCATCATGGAGAATGCTACAGGGAACCCAAGAAATAACGCTAACAATAAGGCCGGGAACATCATTAAGGCGAGATAATCACCCATCGCCTGAATCCAACTCCTCTATCCTTCCTGATAGGTACCAAAAGCATTTGATCAGTTCGGCAAGACCTTGGGCCCACAAAAGAGCAAAGCCAAGAAAAAACATTAGACGGAAGGGCCAGATGATTGGGTTCCAAGCCGATTGTCCAGAACGGTCGCCGGCAACTAGCGCTTCAACCCAATATTCCCAAAGTCCTAGCGTTACCCAGGATACCACCGGTAAAAACAAACAAACGTATCCCGCAGTATCGATAAGTACTTTAGTCTTAACAGGCAAGTGGCTGTAAAATACGTCAATACGTATATGCCCGCGATCCCGCAACGTGTACGCGGCGCCGATTAATGCATGGGTACCCATGGCCATGTAACCGAGTTCAAAAGCCCAAATTGTCGGGGCGTTTAGAATATAACGCGAAAATACTTCGTAACATGAAGCAATAATTAGCGGAAAAACGAGCCAAGCTATAATCAAACCGGAAAGCCCACTTACCCGCTCAATCAGGCGTACCAAATACGCCATAAAATCCCCCTTCTCCGGAAACAGGAACCTTTGTGCCGAGGAACGGGGTTTCCACCAAACCGAAGAGAAAGGGAAGCGCAATACTCACGCTTCCCGCTTACAATTTACTATACTACTCGGAGATTACATTCCGATAGTGAGTTGCCTGGCTCCAAAGTTTTTCAAAGGCAAGTTGATGTTTTAATACTTTGTCAAACCAAGGATTAGTTTTGGCTTGTTCTCTAGCCCAACTTATTGCCAATTGTTTGGCCTTTTTTTGGACAGATGCATCGAGAACGATAATCTCGTTACCCTGTTTTTTATAAAACTCAAGGGCTTTTGCATCCTCGTGCCCAATTCGCGTCCAGCTTTCAAAGGTGACGATCTTGGCAGCTAAAGCAACCAGTTTCTTGTCACGATCTGAAAGTTTCCCCCATGCTTTTTTGTTAATTACCAGCTCAAATGGTGCTGTCGGCTGATGGATGCCAGGGATAATTACGTATTTAGCTATCTTATGAAAACCTACCGATTTATTCTCGTAAAGAGTACCCCACTCGGTCGCATCAATAGCGCCGCGCTCCAAGGACGTATAAACCTCGCCTCCTGGCATGGTCACCGAAGCTGCACCAAGACCCTTTGAAATTTCCAGCCAAGCACCTGCTGTACGGAACTTCAAGCCTTTAAGGTCGTCGAGTGTTTTTACCGCCTTACGAGAGTGCAAGAATGCCTCAGCAGTCCGAGTGAAGCACGGCATTGAGATAACACCGAACCTTTCTTCATTATATTGTTGCCACAATTCAAGGCCGCCGGCTTCGTATATCCAGTGTAGCATACGTTCCGAATCCATAGATCCCGCGTAGCCACCAAATAGTACGGTTGTTTTGTCCTTGCCCCAATCGTAGCCCATCCAAGTATGGCCGGCTTCGGCGACGCCTTTGGCTACGGCGGTCCGGACTTCTAGCCCCTTAGATAACTGACCCGATGGGAAAACTCTAATATCGACCCGCCCATCCGTAAGGAACTTAGCCTTCTTGGCCATCGCTTTAGCGCCGATTTCCATGAGCGGTCCTCCACCCCAGCTAGCCGCCATCTTCCATTTGTGTTGTTCGGCAGCACCGATATCGGTCGCTGTGACATAACTCACCGCAATAAGCGCAAATGCTGTATGTTTAGTAAGCTTTTTTATCGTAGTCATGACGCACCTCCCTGTTATTGTAAACGTAATTACGACCCCCGTTATTAAACCGAAGATCATAGCAATCTCCACACTACCACCGCTCAGGGGTTTACGGTAGCAGTCTCAGAATGTTTATACCCTAAAGACTCAAGAGCAGTAGCTATTTCGTCGCCAGTAAGTTTCCAGTCATTGTCAAAATCGGTTACAACGGCATTCATAAAGGATTCTGAAAGTTGCAGAGCCATGTCATCGTCTTCAAGATGATTAGCCAATAAGGCCAATGCTAATTGCCGAGGCGCATCACCCGCATACGTCCATTCAAATCCACTAGTAGAAAAAAGCTGGATATCTGTCCGTTCATCAAGTGGTTTACCATCGACCAAGACGCGGATACCGTCGATAGTCCGCGCACCTTCATAATTTTTCATGAATCTCCCTGATCCAATCATTATTTATTTCACTGATATATCTCAAGAATGTTACTAATACGGTTTTGTATTGTAAAGAGCCGCATGGTTGGACCCAAAGTCGAGATTTCCATTACATTTGATGCAAACTCCTTATGGGCCTCCGTAACAACTAATCCCAATTTAAGTGGAGACGAACAAATCGGTTTTATAATCACTTAGGAATAATCTACTGGATCTAATTCAGCCCTCAGTTTACTGAATTGACTTCCATTAGATCGGGGGCCAGTTTCAACTGTTGCTCGGGTAAATCTTTCCACGTAGTCAATCAATTCATCACAGGCCAAAGCCGCACCCTCTGGATCCCCATCTGAAATTCGACGAGCAAGTTCTGCGTGAAGGCGGGCGCAAAGTGGCATGTCTGCAGCTTCCTTATAGTGTACGTACCAAAAACGCCGTGAAAGACCATGCATTAGCCCAATCGCGCGCTCAGCATATTCGTTGCGAGCTGCAACCGTGACGAGAGAATTCAGCGCCTTGTCAAATCGCATGAAACTGACGTCATCATTGTCCCGGGCAGCTTGCTCCATACCATCCGCAATTTCTATAAACTGTTGACGTTCTTTTTCGGTCAGACGAGTGGCGCTAGCTCGGGCCAATAATCGTTCAATTTCACGGCGAACAGCCAACAAGAGGAGCTGCTTTCGGGGATTAATTTCAGAGACGAGAATACCCTTACGGGGAAGGATCATAACGAGGCCTTCACGAGCAAGTCTCTGAAGAGCTTCACGAATTGGGGTGCGACCAATTCCCAAATCCTGAGCGAGGGCCGTCTCAGATAACACAGCATTGGGTTCTAACTGAAGGGTTACTATCATTTCCTCCAGCTCACGATAGGCCCGATCCGTCAGGCTTTCCGTTTTGCTATTGTGTTTAACTTTCAAAGAACCGCGGTATAATGCTTCTCGCGCCATAACTTCCAATCAAGAACTAAATATAAGGTTTTTTTAAATCTGTTTTCGATTTTCCACCATCGTGGCAAACCGTTCAAATTCAGGTTCGTCGACGCCGTAGGTATGGTCGTCGTCGGGGAAGGTATTACTTTTTACTTCACTTACATACTGCTGTATGCCGTTCACGGCAACCTCGGTGAGCTTACCGTATCGCTTGGTAAACTTCGGTTTAAAGTCCGTGAATACTCCTAAAAGGTCATAACATAACAAAATCTGACCATCCGTGCCGACGCCGGCACCGATGCCAATTGTCGGAATTTCTAATTGTTGGGAAATCAACTCTGCAATTTTACCGGGTACAGCCTCGAATTCTAACATGAAGCAGCCGGCATCCTGTATAGCTAGGGCATCTTCAAGTATTTTCATCGCTGCCTCAGCTGTGCGGCCCTGTATTTTAAAACCGCCAAATTTAGCAACCGTATGAGGTGTCAAACCGATATGCGACGCTGTTGGAAAGCCAGCATCGACCAACGCCTTCAATATATGAGCTTGGCTTTTCCCCCCCTGTGGTTTTATTGCGTCCGAACCAGCATCCTGCATGAAACGTGTGGCATTAATCAGCGCTCTGTCTACCGTGTTGTAACTCTGGTAGGGCATACAACCGAGGACAAAGGTATTCGGCGCACCCCGCCGCACGGCTTGTGAATGCATCACCATCATATCCATAGTAGCAGGAATGGTATTTGGGTGCCCATGGGCAATCATAGCGAGGCTATCGCCAACAACTGCGACATCAACCCCACCCTTTTCTGCCCATTGCGCGGAAGTGTAATCTGGAACCGACATATAAACCATCTTTTCGCCTGTTTCTTTTGAACCCCGAATTTCGGTAATGGTTCGCTTCTTTTTTTCCGGTGTATTGTCTTGTGCCATGACGGGAAACTCCCTGATGTATTTTTAATAGATTATTATTACATGTCAGAAGTTTCAATTACCAAAACGGAAGAGAGTGAATTTAAACTGGGGTCTCATCGTAGAGGTCTTTACTATCTAGTTTCAGGTTAAGGTTCGTAGACAAGACACTCACCCACCAACTAACTTCAATTCTTCTTCACTTTCTGGCATCATCACAGAATGAAACGTCTGCTACCGGTTCCGATGGGCTTTGCACTCCTCTTGTTGTCTTCAACAACGGGGTGGAGTTTACCTCCCTGCCCGGGCAGTTACGACAAAACCACCTGGACTGATTGTGTTGGGAAAACCATCCTGGAAACGGGAACACCTCCTGATAATATTGGGGACGAATATGAAGGTGGGTTCCAAAACGGAAAACCACACGGAGAAGGAACTCTCAGAGGTATCAAAAACAGTAAATACAAATATCTGGGTCAATGGAAAAACGGCGGATCACACGGAAAAGGCACCTCCACCTATGCCGACGGGTCCAAATACGTTGGTGAATGGATGGACGACACAAAGAACGGACAAGGTACCCTCACATATGCCGATGGGACCAAATACGTGGGTGGATACAAGGATGGAAAAAAGCACGGGAAAGGCACGGAAACCTATCCAAATGGAGATGAATTCGTCGGTGATTGGAGGGATGATTATTTCCATGGGCAGGGCACCTATACCTATGGTCCCGAAAGTAAATGGGCAGGAGACAAATACGTCGGTGAATTCAAATTTCACGAATACCACGGATACGGCACCCACACCTATGCGAATGGAGACAAATACGTAGGTCAATGGACGGACGACACAAGAAACGGACAAGGTACCCTCATATATGCCGATGGGTCCAAATACGTCGGTCAATTCAGGAACAGCAAGAGGCACGGGCTAGGCACCTATACCTATCCCAATGGGAACGAATACGTTGGCGAATGGATGGATGGCAGTAAGAACGGAGAAGGCACCTACAGCGATCCCGATGGAAACCAATATAGTGGTCAATGGAAGAATGGTTTACCAAATGGTCTCGGCATCCACACTTACAAAGACGGGAAAGTCGAGGAAGGAATGTTTGAAAAGGGTAAATTCCTCTATGCCAAATTAATCTCACCCAGAGAGACTGCCGGAAAAATTTCATATAACATGAAACCCTATCCCGGTACGTACATCGCCACATGGAACAACTGCATTGGTTTCATCTGGCATGGCAGCAGGTGCCTCCGCAATCAGCCCAGGTACATGTTTGAATATGAAAAATCCCTCCATTCCAAAATAATCTCAGCAAAAGAGACTGCCAGAAAAATTTCAAATAACATGAAACCCTATCCCGGTACGTACATCGCCACATGGAACAACTGCATTGGTTTCATCTGGCACGGCAGCAGGTGCCTCCGGAATCAGGTAAGGTAGATGCATGGCCGTGTGAAAGACCTCTCGTCTACCGGGGGAATAAATGGTTGGAAAAATGAAACCTCGTCACGCGAGAAGGCCGCACCCCAACGCCTCAATAGGCGAGAAATCCTGAGGCAGAAACCGAGGAAACCGTGATATGCCCCCCTCCCCTTCACAGGAAACAACCCTCCCTCCCAGACACATCCTCTTCATCGAAGCCTACTGCATGGGAGAGAACGCCACCCAGGCGGCCATAGGAGCTGGATACTCCCCCAAGACGGCACACGTTCAGGGAAGCAGAATGTTGAAAAATGTTAAGGTTTTATCGGAAATTCAAGACCGCATGCTGAACCACCGGGAGAGGTGCAGCATAACCGTCGATACGCTGACGGCTGAACTCGAAGAGGCGAGGCTCCTCGCAATGAAGGTAAACAGGCCTTCGGCGGCGGTGAGGGCGACTATTGCGAAGGCGAAGCTACACCGGATTATTTAGGAACTAGGAATATCCGGCTAACCAGCTGATAAGAAGTATCAGAGGGGCAGGTGTTCCGGGGATCACAATGCCTTCGGGGCATTTTTCGGTTGCTAGTGTAGGGTGCTGTTAAATTGCA
>JYMV01038090.1_pt1 | contig 10261 bp, 19 predicted proteins | sample 338911 | NCBI WGS metagenome assembly JYMV01 (sample SAMN03354496, study PRJNA234377) | hydrothermal vent metagenome | biome: Deep sea; feature: Hydrothermal plumes at the Eastern Lau Spreading Center, Western Pacific Ocean; material: Seawater | place: Tonga | collected 2009 | depth 2000 m m
TAAAAAAGGGGCTATCAACGTCAAAGATTGCTTATCTTTTTCGCTTCTTAGCGCCGCCTTTTCTCTTAGGTGCTTTTCTCTTAGCGCCGCCTTTTCTCTTAGGTGCTTTTCTCTTAGCGCCGCCTTTCTTCTTACCACCGGCAGAGCGTTTTCTTCGCCTTGCAGCTGCACTTCTTTTTGCAGTTTTAGCGGCAGCGTTTCTTTTTCTCGTACGTGCAGCCTTTTTAGCAGCAGCACTACGTTTTGCTTTAGATGTTGCCATTATTTTTCCCCTAAAACATTGTGTCTTATGTAGCTCTAGTCATCAATTTTTGCTTAATTACTGTCTTTTTTTGACAAAAATTTCATCTTCGATCATGTTTTTTCATAAAAAAAGGGGGGTTGAATGTTTATTCCTAGCAAAAAACAATGACCGGTTTGTATATGGTCCAGCAGGGTGTTTTTGTGTTTGGATCGTATATCCACGAACAAATGCTCAACCCCCCACTAAAATCACTGTTTTTGATAAAATCACATTATTCGTAAATGACTTGATCTATAGGTGGGGTTGAGCATTTACGCATGAAATTGGATAATCTACCTAGTATGCATTATTTTGGAAATTTTTAGATATTTACACCAAATTGTTCTTCAATTGGAATTTCTGCAAATAAAATCTGAAAAAAGATTCCTATAGCCCCCAATATTAGCCCAAGATAAAGGCATTTTTTTGCCTTTTGCCGATCATCATTTCTTAATGCGAAATATGCAATTATAGCGCCAATTATTCCTAGAAAGATCGGTAAGAGATACCACCAATTACTTCTTTGTCTTTCAGGCTCCATGCGTACTTTGTTATTTTTTTGGATTATTTTGAAGTTGTTTTTGTACTTGTTTTATCTCAATTTCTACCGTTTCAAGAGGATTTTCAACCTGGTTTCTCTTTATTGAGAACATTTTTGGTCTATCGAAATCATTACTACAATCTGGACACGCATAAACTAGTACCCTATATTCATTGGGAGCCTTTGGATTTGATAAACGTGGGTAGTAAACTAACCTAGAACCACAATCAACACAATAACGATTGGCCCTTTTAGTTCTGGCCATTGTAAACCTCCTGCATTATTACTAATATGCGATCATCTATTAGATCGTTACAGTCTAATTCCATACACCATTTAGGTTCAATCGATCAATATTTCTAAATTCGAATTTAGAAATATTAGGCGCCGCCCGTCAGACTTGAACTGACGACCAACGGATTAACAGTCCGACGCTCTTTAATCCTTATGATCAGAAGAAAAAACAATAAATCGTGTTATTTTTCAATTCCTTTTGATTGAGAAAATTTGTAAATACCATCTAGAAACACACGATGATCTTTATTTTTTACCTTTGATTTTAATTGAATATTTGCAGCGGTTTGTGAAACATCTGTTAAAACTGGTCCAGTTATTATGACATCATCTCCTTTCACAGCAACTTTTGTCTCTCCCCTTATCATTGATATTCTTGGTGCTCTTTCTCCTTGAAAATTTTCAATTAAAACATTTTTGCCTTCTGCCTTAACAGTGATAGGAAAATGTGAATAGACAATTTTCATTTTTATTGTAAATCCATCGACGACGCCTACACAAAGTGTTTGGATTAATGATTTAGATGTGTTAAGTATGGCTAGATGTTTTTTTCGTTCACCTGTTTTTTTAAGAAGTATTTTGTTATCATTTATTTCAATAAGAACTGGAATTTTCTTAAAATTTTTATATACATTACCTAATGGTCCTTGGACATGTAGCATACTACCCTTTAAATTTACTTTAACATCATCTGGTATTTGAATTTCTACTGCAGAGTTTTCTATTTGCTTAGTAGACATATCCTATCAAAAATCCTCCAATATTTTTATTTACTGCTTCTTTATGTGACATCACACCCTGATTTGTAGTTACAAGTAATATTCCTCTATTGTACGCTGGAAGAAATTGTTGCTCCCAAGTATTGTATTCATCTTTTTTCACTTTAAATCTTGGCGTAATAGCTCCACACTTTGTAATTTTTGCTAAAAGTTGGATCTTAAATTTCCCTCCACGCTTATCATCAATATATTCAAAGTCTCCAATATATCCTTCATTCTTTAAAGTTTTGAGTACTTCCATCCCAAGTTTTGATGTAGGTATAACAACGCAATTATTCTTTCTTCGATCTTCAGTATTGAATAATGTAGTAAATAGATTTGCTATAATATTAGTTGTTGGCATATTTCATCTATCCATTTTTTTGAAATCCTAAAGAAATTGCTACCTCTCTAAAACAACGTCTACATAAGTATAGGTCATACTTTTGAATAACTGCGGTATAATCACCACATCTTTTACACCATCTAGTACCTCTTCCAATTTTTCTTTCATATCTTGGTGTATAACCGGTTCCACGATCTCCATATGATCTATCTTTGACCATTATACAACTTTCACCCCAAATTCTTCAGTTAAAAATTTAATCGCATCATTTTTTGTTATTCTATGATTTTTTCCAACCTTTGCTTTACTCTTATTAAATTTAATATTAAATCCAGGTCTTGCCAATGATATTGATACTTCTAAACCTAGAATCCCTATCTTAGGATCATATTTTATTCCAGGAATATCAATATGCTCTTTTATTCCAAATGATAAATTTCCTTCGTTATCAAATGCTTTTTCTGCAATTTGATTGTCTTTTACTACTAATAGTTTTTTTAATAATTCTGTTGCATCATTACCTCTAACAGTTACAGCAATACCAATAGGTTCTCCTTTTCTGACTCCCCAATCCCTATGTGATTTTTTTGCATTTCTTGCATTTGGTTTTTTTCCGGTTATTTGGACTAGGGTTTTTTTCCCTATTTCTATTGGTTCACCCGATTTTCCAATTCCCATGTTTAAGACAACCTTAGCGAGTGAAATTTTTTTCATTAAATTTTGAGTTTGCTGAGACATATTATCACCTAATTTGTATTACTGGTTTTTCTTTTCCAACCACCATAGTAATATTTGCAGGAATTTCAATCGCTTTATCATCTATAAGCAGACTAATTCTTTTTGGTAGTGTAAATGTACCCTGTTTAATTTCATTAATAGGTCCAATATGTCCAGCATTTATTCCATTTGTTATAATTACTTGAGAATTTTTTTCAAATTTGATTGTTTCTAAAATTTTTTGTTCAGGAATCTGCAATAGGCATGTATCATCAATATTTACATTTGTATCAGTAATCATCGTTCTTCCATCATGAAATCCAATTTGTGTTTTTCCGCCTTTAATAGTTGTTTTACTTTTTACTTTAACAAGTTTTTTAGATTTTTCAGTAGCATTAATTTTTATTGGTACAAGTATACGTCCATCTTTGGGTACCAATCTATACATATCTGTGGTTCCTTCTAATTCTATAGTATCCATTAAACCAATAGAGTGATGAAGAGATTTTTGTGTAACACCATCAACTTTTACCTTACCGCCATATATTGAAGATTTAGCCTCTCTTAGTGTTTTTACTTTTTTTAATGTGTCACGTAATAAAACAGCGCTAGGAATTGAATTATTTTTTGCGTGTGAGCCAGGTCTAACTGTAATAACAAATCTTTTCTCCTTTCTTTTTATCCCCCAAAACATGGGAGCCATTTGCCGCTTTAGTTTTTTACTACCCGCTATTGAACCCATTATTTTTTCACCCGGTCCTTAATACCATCTTTGAGATCTTTCTTTTTATCTGCTGATTTAACTTCACTTTTCTTTTTATCTGCTGATTTAACTTCACTTTTCTTTTTATCTGCTGATTTAACTTCACTTTCACTTTTCTTTTTAGCCTCTTCTTTCATTGCTTTAATCTTTGATTTTGATTTTTTTTCTAATATTTTGAGACGCCATTTATCATCCGTATTTAATGATGTTATAATCGTATTTGTAGAATGAATATACACATCAACTTTTTCACCTTTCAATTTTTCTTTTTTATTGCCTTCTATAGCAATACTATTACTTTCAGTTGAGATTTTAGCAACTTTACCAGTAAGACCCTTGTATTCACCACGTATCACCTTGACTGTATCATCAATCATAATTCTAGCACTACGACGCGGATATTTTTTACGTAGATCTTTTGATAATGCAGCACAAATTTGTTTACTTACAGTTTGGTTCATAGCTCGATAAATTTTCTTATTTCTAATTTTGGTTGGTTTCATCTAGATCACCATTGATGCCAGATTAGCTATTCTTGGCCATTTTTCAGATGCTTCTACAGCTACAGGTCCTTTAATGTCAGTTCCTTTAAGTTCACCATCAGCTGTAATTATCACAGCTGCATTATCTTCGAATGATACTCTTACTCCATTTAATCTTCTGATTGCGTATTTTTGTCTGATAATAACTGCACCATGTACTTGTTTTCTTAACTCCGCAGGTCCTTTTTTTACAACAACATTACAAAAGTCACCAACTGCCGCAGCTGGCAACCTTGATAGTCTTGTGTGGTATTTGTGAACGTTAACAACTTCCAGTATTTTAGCACCGGAATTATCAGCGCATACAATCCGTGCACCAACTGGAATGACTCTGGTCACACGCGGTCTAAATTCTACAACTCCTTTGGAAGCTTTTCCACGACTTCTTCCCTGTGACATTATGATTTAACCTCAACAACAACAAAAGAAACTGATTTTGAGACCGGTCTACATTCAGCAGCTACAACATAATCTCCTACTTGTACAGTCAAGTTAGATGGAACATGTGCATGAATTTTATTTTTACTTCGTCCAAATCTTTTAAATTTTGTGAAATAAATTGGAGATTCCTTTTGAATAACAGCGGTTCCTTTTGCTTTTGCATTTATAACAATTCCTTCAAACAGTTTGCCACGTATTGTCAAAGAACCATTAAATGGGTTATTACTTTCATTTTCTACTGCTTTTTTCTTTGGTTCCTTTACTGGTAATCCTATATTCTTCGTCATTTCTTTTTCAACTCATTAATCCTAGTCAGTATTCTTGCAATATTTTTTCGATGTGGTTTAAGCTTACCGCTTTCTTTTCGTAGCGTACCTTTTTTCGATTCTACATTAAGTTTAAAAAGATCTGCACGAATTTGTTTCAGTCTATCGTAAAGATCTTTTTCATTCATTTCTATGATTGCTTTATTTCTTAACCGCACCATTATTTTAGCCTCTGCTCTTCTTCCTCTAAAGTTTCAAGTGATTTCATTTTTTCTCCTTCAATTTTTATTTGCTCTGATTCAGTTTTTGCTACATCTTTTTGTTCCATTTCTTTCGTTTCTTCAGTTTCTGGCTTTAATGTTTCTTCCAGTTCAAATTCAGGAACTATTTTTTCTTTGTTTGCAATTCTAATTCTGATTCCAATTAATCCCATCTTTGTTTTTACGTGAACGATATCTTCAGAAACTACATTTTGTGCATAGTTACCAGCTCTTGGAAGAATACCTTGTACATGTTTTTCAAAAGCGGAACGATCACCACGTAATTTTCCAGAAATTGTTATTTGAACACCCATTGCACCAGCTTCCATTATATTATTCATTGTCCACATAGTCGCTCTTCTAAATGCGGTTCCACGTTCAATATGTGATGCCATTCTGTTGCACATTACACTTGGTGATAATTCTGCTTTTTGAATCTCTTCAACTGAAATTTGAGGATCTTTGAATCCAAAGTCTGACTCAACTTTTTCTGTCAGCTGTTTAATACCTGATCCTTTTCTGCCTATAACAATTCCTGGCCTAGTAACATAAAGTGTAATTTTTGTTCCAGAAGGAGTTTTTGAAACTTCTACTTTATGAAATCCAGCCTCTTTAATCTCTTCTCGAAGAAAATCATTAAGAAGCATCATATTATAATTATCCTTGATTACATTTTTTAGTTGCGTCATTTGTTATGCCTCTTGTGCAACAATCTCTACATGAGTCATCGCATCATTTTTAGCTGTAGATCTACCCATTGCTCGTGGTGTATTTCGTTTGAGCAGTCTGCCCTTATGTACAGTTGCATTAATTATTTTGAGTCTATCCAAATCCATTCCTTTGTATTCTGCATTTGATTCTAAATTATCTAATAATTTTAAAATCTCTGTTGCAGCTTTTTGTGGATATCTGCCTGACATTGTTCCAGGGTCAGATCTATGCCCCACTTGGTTCTTATATCTTCCAAACGGAATACTTCGTTTAAAATTTGTTACATCAAGCAGATAGTCTCTAGCTTTTTCAAGTGATAATCCCTTCATGGCAGTAGCTATTTCTCTAGCATGTTTGTGAGAAATTGTTTTTTCTCTTATCGCAGCACGAACATGTTTAGTCGCATCAAAATTTTGAAATGCATAATAACGTTGAGGCATATTTCTCACTTTAATGGTACATACAAGCTAGATCTTGATGCTCCTACTCCTGGCGCGCCATGACTTACACGTTTATTTGTAATCACATATTCTCCTAAATAATGTCCAACCATTTCCGTAGTTATAGTTACAGGAACAAATTCTTTACCTGAATAAACATTTACAGTTACACCTACCATATATGGCAAAACAAGTAAATCACGAAGATGGGTGTTAATGACAGTCTTTAGTTTGCCCGCTTTTGTGGCTTTAATCTCTTCAATCAATTTTCTTTTACCATCGTTTATTCCTCTGGTTAATGATCTTCTGGCACGTGCAGGAAATAATTTAAGCAATTTTTCTAATGGTACTTCTTCTAATTCTTTTTGTGATAACCCACGGTACGTAAATTGTTTAACCAACTATTTTCACCATTTTTCTGTTAAAGACGTTTTTTGGTCCATATTATAGCATTCCTATTTTGGTTGCCAAGTCTCTTGCAATATCAACAGTTTCAAATTCCACAAATGCTTTTTTGCCATAAATTGTTCTTGATGTATTAACTGTTATAGCTTTTTGTTCATAAAGAGTATTTATTGCATCTTTTATTGCCAATTTTGTAGCTGTTCTTTCTACAATGAAGCAAATTTTTTTTTCAGTTTCTACTAACTCAAATGTTTTTTCTGTAATGTATGGATTTAGAATAATTTTATTTGCAAGTCTTACTTTCATATAACATTCACCAGTAATTCTAAATGAGGCGACTTAATTTTTTCAATTTCTTTTAATGCACTTTTTGAGTATACAACTAATCTAATTGGTGCTCCGCCTGGAGCCAGATCTAAAACACTCAAATCTTTAGCAGCACGCGCATCAACTCCAGGAATTGCACCACATGCATTTGACAATAGTTTTGCGTTTGATACAACAAATAATACACTTTTACCAATTTTTGCACCTCTTCCCCGCAGTAAGGATTTTCCAGACCTAGCTTTTCGTGATTTTAATCTATCAACATCTTGCATTAAATTTAAAGAATCTAATATTTTTAACGCTTCTTTAGTTTTTGTAATAGATTCTATATCATCAGATATAACAATAGGAAATGTTTTTAGATTTTCAATTTTGTGTCCTCTTGATTTAATAATTTCTTTTGATTGCGTTGCAGCTATTGCTGAACATAACGCAAGTTTATTTTCTTTTTTATTTAATTTCTTAAAAATTACTTTTTGTACTTTAGGAGGATGTGCCTGTCTTCCACCTTTCACTGAGGCTACTCCACCCGCTTCACCTTGACGTCCACCTCCGCCTCCACGCATCTTAGCAATTCTTGATCTTCCCTGACCAGTTGGTGGGTCATTCGATCTTGCAACAACATCCATACCAGCTGTTGGATGTGTTCCCTGTGGCTGAAATTTATGTGAATTCAGGTGAGTAAATGATTTACTGATCAAATCTTTTCTAAATAAGGTTGAAAACACTAACGGTAATTCTATATCATCTTCTTTTGTTCCATTTATGGTAAATGTTGGAACATTCATTAGACAACCACCTCTAAAATATTTGGTTTGGTTATCTTTTTTGGCATGTTTCGTATCTGTGTTCGTAATTTAATTAATCTCTTATAGGTTCCTGGTACAGTCCGTTAACATTTCCAAAATGTTTGAAGCCACCTTTTGGATTTATTTCGTATTTTATATTTTCAGTATTATCCATAACCATAATTTTTTTATTGTATTCTATTCTTTGATGAAGACCACGTTGACCTGCTCTCGGTACAGTGTACATTACATATTGTGGTGATATAGGACCAAGAGAACCTACTTCTCTAACACTTTTTCTTGATTTATGTTGTTTCCTTTTCACTCCCCATCTTGTAATAGGACCTTCCCAACCTTTACCCTTAGTAATTGCAGCTGTATCAACAGTATCACCTGATTCAAAAACTTGATCAATTTTTACTTCTTTACCTAAAAGTTCTTTCACAAATGTAAATTGTTTTTTAATATCTCCGCCCTTTACAGATGCTTCAAAAACGTATGGTTTTTTTTGTTCTAAACCAGCATTTCTAGGAATAACAGCAATTATGGCATAAATCTCTTTAATTTTTTTGAATGTTTTTTCTGAATATTCCAACAAACCTTCTTTGTTTTTTATCTTGAATAATTGAGAAATATTTTTTGGTAGATTATCAGCATACAAATCAAATTGTGCATGTTTACCATCCTGATCTTTTGAATACCCTCTTATCCCTACAATCAGAATAGGTGGTGTCACAATTACTGTACCAAGGCTAACAAGCTGCTTTCCATAGTTGGGTGTTTTTTCACGATCGTCAATATTTACTATTTGTACACATCCTGCTTATTTTGGTTCCTCTGAGTTAACTTTAGGCCATGCTCTAATTCGAGCTTCAAAACTTTTAGCTCTACCTCTAGGTAGGTATGCAAGACTACCTCTACGTGGTGCACTATGTCTTCTATGACCCATAACAAACGAAAAAAGTCGTTAACCCCATTATATACCTACTAGAATTTTAATTGTTTTTTGTTGTAATAGATCTTATGGTTTAATGATATTATTAATTGACAAAAATATTGTGTAACTTCCTAAAGCAAGCCCAACAAACCCAACTGCCATCGCCAAAATTAAAAATTTTTTTTTTGCAACCATTATTTTAGATAGTTCAATACTAGATATTAATTATAATTAAGAATGTTAATTATTGATAATATTCCTAATATTGCTTCTTCAAGACGTACAGTTTGTGTTGCCTGATTTGGGAAAAAGTTGAAGATCTTAGAATTTTGGATTTTCTTAATATCAGTACCTAAAATGTCATGAATTCCCTTATTCGTAGTTCCAAACACAATAAGTATTGGTTCATTTGTCTCAGTCATTTTTTTTGCGTCTAATACGGTAAAATTTTTTCCTTTTTTTGACGTTAGAATTATTTTGCCTTTCCATGTTGATAAAATAGAAAGTAAATTAGATCTTTCTTTTACACTGTACCCCCAATAATCTTTAATATCTTCTCTTGAAATTTCTTTTGCTGTAAGTTCCGGCTGTGTAGTTTTAATTTGTATAGCAATTCTTGTACCAGATTTCATTTTTCCAAAATATTGAATAAGTTTGTTTGTCCCAATGTCTAGAAATTTTTTTCCCTTGTAGTTTATAATTAGTGCATCACGTACATCACCTGGTTTTATCATTTTTTGATTTGATGTTGTTATATGACTAGAAATATTCAGCGGTTGTAGTACACCTGCATATTTCAGTAATTGTGTTTTTGGAAATATTGATGTTGATAAAAGCGCTGAATCATTTTTATTCTGTTTTCCATCTTGGTAAATAAAAATCTGATTTATTTTAAAAATTGCACACGCTCTTGCGATTATTGATATTTTTTTAGTTTTGTTTAAAATGGTTGATTCATCTAGTAGTGATGAATCAGGTATAGCAATTGATAAATTCAATAACTAACATTACTCCATAATTACAAAACTATAATGATTACTTTTTTTCAATATGATATTTTTCTGTTGCAGATCGTAACAAATCTGTAATCTGATTTTTATCTATAACCTCAAATCGTTTAGTATCAGATTTAATCTGACAAATTTTAATTTGTTCAGAATTAGTTGTAACATTACTTACTAAATTAATTGCAGCGACGGCTAATATTTTAGATTCTTCTAATGTCATTTCTGGCTTGTATTCTTTTATTAAAAATTCTGTAACCTTATCTGAATATGCACCAATTGCAACTGCATGATATGGAACATATGCTCCACTAGGATCAGTTAAAAATAACGAATTCTCATTTTCGTCTATTCCTCCAATAATTAATGCTACACCAATTGGTCTAGCTCCCGCATATTGAGTATACTGTTGACATTGATCAGCTATATGTTTTGCAA
>JYMV01039644.1_pt1 | contig 10261 bp, 8 predicted proteins | sample 338911 | NCBI WGS metagenome assembly JYMV01 (sample SAMN03354496, study PRJNA234377) | hydrothermal vent metagenome | biome: Deep sea; feature: Hydrothermal plumes at the Eastern Lau Spreading Center, Western Pacific Ocean; material: Seawater | place: Tonga | collected 2009 | depth 2000 m m
TACGCCCGCGCCTTTTTGGAGGGCCGCCTGAGTGAGGAACATCTGCATAATTTTCGACGCGAACTTTCTGCTTCATGGTAGGCAGCATACATTTTTACCGGATCATGTCCTCCTAGTCGTAGTTTTTCTAGCTGTTCATCAGAAAATTGTTTGACAAGTTGTAGCAATTCTGGATATTTCCCAAAAAAGTGCTGGCGGATGTGGGCGCCACCCTCCACTACGTATTTTAATAGGTCTCCATCTACAACTTCTTCCATCCGCTGGTGTAATTTCCCACTGCGATCATTTTCCAAAAGATCATCCCAGTCTGAACCCCAGATTACTTTAATCACATTCCATCCAGCACCACGAAATGACCCTTCCAATTCCTGGATCACTTTTGCATTCCCCCGAACAGGGCCATCCAGACGTTGCAGATTGCAATTCACCACAAAGACTAGATTATCCAGACATTCACGGGCTGCCAGGGTCAGCCCGCCCAATGATTCTGGCTCATCCATTTCTCCGTCTCCCAGAAAGGCCCATACCTTACGACCAGTGTCATTCATAAAATCACGGTCGATCATGTAGCGCATAAAACGCGCTTGGTAGATGGACATTAAGGGGCCCAGTCCCATGGATACAGTGGCAAACTGCCAAAAATCCGGCATCAGGTATGGATGGGGATAAGAGCTCAGTCCCCCAGAAGCAGAAAGTTCGCGTCGAAAATTATGCAGATGTTCCTCACTCAGGCGGCCCTCCAAAAAGGCGCGGGCGTAGATACCCGGTGATGCGTGGCCCTGAAAAAATACTAGGTCCGATCCGGACGAGCATTGTGGACCTTTGAAAAAATGTTGAAAAGCTACTTCATAGAGATTTGCAGCGGAAGCGTAAGTGGAAATATGGCCACCGATCCCATGTGTTTCACTGTTGGCTTTAGTGACCATAGCCATTGCATTCCAACGCACCAGGGATTTGATGCGTCGCTCCAGCTCCCTGTCCCCGGGATATTCTGGTTCCTGGTCGGGCAGGATAGTATTGATAAACGGCGTACGGGTATTGAAAGGCATTCGGGCGCCGTGAGTCTGGGCATAGTCTATCAGCGTTTTCAATAGAAAGCGCGTTCGGTCATCGCCGTGTTCCTCTAGAGCGTCATCAATAGATTCAATCCATTCTCGTGTTTCCAGAGGGTCTGAATCGCGGGGGTCATTATATTTAGACATAGAATAAAAAACCTAAAGGTACGGTAACACAATAATCGTGTTTTTAGACGCTGAAATTAAAAGAATAGTTTCTGACTTTTATAAATAAAATAGGCGGGATAATTACATTTCACCTTGTTCAATGGAGTCATGTTTTTTTCCAGCTGGTCATCCATAATTTCAAAACAATGTGTGTTTTCCGGTAAAAAATATGTTTTTGTCTACTTCTGGGGATCCCTAATCCTATTGTTTAGAAAAATGTCTTTCCTTTACAGAAGAATAAATGGAATTATTTTGTTCATCTCTCTTAGCCTACATCATTTCTTTGAGGAGTTTATCTGATTGTTTCTTGGTAAGACCCAAATCACGGAAACATATAGGCCCTCCTTCATGCAGCACTGGTTCTAGGTCTCCGAGGGTCGGACTGTCCTTGACTTGGAAGAACTTCCCATAGTAAATCGTTTCTCCCCAGACCATTGCTTTTTCACAGGCGCTCTTCCAGTCGCTGAAATCATGTTCTTCGCCTTCCAGTTTTTTTACACGCGGTTTAAACCATTGGTATGTATTATCCTTGTTGAAAGTGACACAGGGGCTAAAGATATCTACCAGCGCGAATCCCTTATGCTGAATTGCCTGACACATAAGGTCTGAGAGGTTTTTTGGATCGGCGCTGTAGCCCCTTGCAACGAAGGTCGCACCATTCATAATAGCGGATGTGAGTGGATTCAGGGGCCTTTCAACGTTACCGAATGGGGTGCTCTTTGTTTTCATACCAAATTCGCTCGTGGGTGATGTCTGCCCCACTGTAAGTCCATAAATCTGGTTATTCATAACAAGGTAAGTGAGATCAACATTCCGTCGTGCGATATGGGTGAAGTGATTTCCTCCAATCCCATAGCCGTCCCCATCCCCACCAGTAACAATTACCGTAAGCTCGTGGTTGGCCATCTTAGCGCCCGTTGCGAAAGGCAGCGCACGGCCATGTAAAGTATGCATACCATAGGAATTAAAAAAACCCGGGAAATTAGATGAACACCCAATTCCGCTTACGGTGAGGATCTCGTGAGGGTGTAGTCCTAGATCAGCGCAGGCTTTTTGTAGAGAATTTAATACCCCAAAATCGCCACACCCGGGGCACCAATCTGGATCAACCTTTCCCTTAAAATCATTGGCGGTTCTTTTTACTTTAGCTTCTGCAATTTCAACTTCCATACAACATTCTCCTTAAACCATTATTTTATGTTCTGGTACAAAAACTTCCATCTCCCCGGTCATGATCTCTTGGACGCCTTTTACTACCTGGTAGGGCATAAACGGCTCGCCGTCATACTTACGAATGTGGGCCTTTACGTCCAGCCCTGTTTCGCTACGCATATAGCGGTAAAATTGGCCTGAATAGTTATTTTCAACCATAATTGCTTTCTGACTACTTGATAATATTTTCTTAACATTCTTGGCGTGAAAAGGAACAATCCACTTGATCGGCAAATGATTAGCGGTTATACCTATGTTTTTCAATTGTTGGATAGCTTCATGAATAACGCCGTAGGTAGATCCCCAGCCAACCAGAGTAACATCGGCTCTTTTTGGTCCTTCCAATACCGGTGCTTTTACTTGTTCGAATATGTCATGCATTTTTCGCCCGCGTTTTTCAACCATCATTCTACGTTTGATAGGATTAGTGAACTCATCGCTAATCAGAACACCATCTTCGTCTTGTTCATCCGTTGCCATTACGTGGACATAGTTCTCAAGGCCTGGCACAGCACGTGGTGAAATTCCGCTTTCAGTATTTTTGTAACGAAGGTATTCGTTTGTATTGGTAGATGATTTAAGAATTAATTCCCCTCGATCAATTTTAGGGTGAAAATTAATCTTATCGGGATCTACGCTAAATCTCCCTTCAGATATTAGAAGATCGGATATAATCATCCCAGGACACTGATATCGGTCGACCAGGTTGAATAGCTCCAACACCGAATTATACGCATCTAAGGCATCTTTTGGGGCAACTATGATTCTTGGAAAATCACCTTGGCTTGCCCCCAGCATTTGCCATAGGTCCCCCTGTTCGGTTTTAGTGGGGACACCAGTTGATGGACCGGCGCGCTGTACATCAATTATTACGACCGGGATTTCCATCATCCCCGCACTACCAACGGCCTCTGTCATCAGGGCAAAACCGCCTCCTGATGTTGCACACATCGCCCTAGTACCAGTAGCCGCCGCACCGATGGTCATGGTAGCCACGCCAATTTCATCTTCTACTTGACGTACCATAATGCCCAGGTCTTTAGCATGCTTTGCCATCCAGTGAAGCACGCCGGTGGATGGGCTCATAGGATAAGCAGCGTAAAATTTGACTCCTGCGCTAGCGCCGCCCATTGCCAATGCTTCGTTCCCCGACCACCAGGCCTGAGGCTTATCACCGGACGGTGTCACTTCGGAGCGTGACTTGAAGTTTGTGACCGCGTAATCATATGAGGCCCGTGCAATATTGATATTTTCGTCTACCACAGCCTGGCCTTTTCGTGCAAACTGTTTGGTGAGAATCTCTTCAAGAATTTCAAAATCCAGTCCGAGAAGATACATGCTTACACCAAGGGCTGCCGTGTTTTGAACTAGTTTGTTGCGACTGTTATTGCTCAGCTCACTAACTGGCAGGCCACACAGCTGAAGTCCGTTTTGAATCTTGCCTGGCTTAATAGTATCGCTATTATAGATGACCGCTGTCCCCTTTCCCATATGTTTTATGTGCCGGTCCATCGTGTCCTGATTTAAACATATCAGAAGGTCAAGTTTATCTCCGTGACTATGTGGTTTTTCTGTGGAGGTGCGAATGGTTAGAAAGATGTGACCTCCACGAATGATGGATTGGTAAGCGTTGTAGGTGTAAATGTGAAGTCCGCGCTGTACAAAAATCCATGCCAGTACGTCGCCCGGCGCTGCTATTCCCTGCCCTGCGGCACCGCCAATAGCGAGCGAAAAATCAAACTTTTCTGATACCATTCAGTCTTTCCTTCATGTTTGTAATATTATTTTAGAAAATTATTGATAGAAAGTAACATTGATATCTTTCATGATAATCAAAATTCTATATTACTTCGGGGCCTTGAATTTAAAAAAATAATCAATATTTTATACCTCGATTTCTTTCCAGTCTCCCTTTAGAATTTTCCATACCATTATACCGGCAAACAAACCCATATAAACAGGAAAGAGCAACCAGGGTGCTTTAAACCCCATTCCCAGCACAACTCCAAACACATAACTTCCTAAAACAATAATGCCCCAGGTAAGACACGACTCTACCACAGCAGGAAAGAGCGTATTGCCCGCGCCAGACAATGCAAACCAAAGAACAAAACCAATAGCATCTAAAAACTGGACCGCACCAATCATTCTCAAGCCAAAAACACCCAGCCGGATAATTTCTGGATCATCCGTAAAAATAAACAAATAATATTTTGGAAACAGAATAAAGCTTAATCCCATGACACCCATAATATATTCCGCCAGGCGAATTGACTCTTTAATGCTGGTTTCCGATTTTTCAATTTTCTTTTCACCCATATACTTACTGACCAGGGTTGAGCAGGCCTGCCCCACCCCCAGCGCCGGCATAAAGGATGCGTGCATGATGGTAAACAAAAGTTCTGTGGTGGCCAATTCGATAAGGCCGATCATGCCAACTATTTTATAAAACATGGACCACCCAACAGCAATGAACATTTCCTGGAGCCCTTGAGGCGCAGCCAGTCTGAGTTGACGATTCATCATCGCCCGGTCTACTGACAACGAAAACACAGCAAACCTTGTTTTAATCTGTTTTGAAAAAAGATATGCACCGTAATGGACTGACATCCACAATGATGCAATAAGGGTTGCAATGGCGGCACCCTTAACTCCCATTGCTGGAAAAGATGTCCATTGCCAAAGATGGGATAAAAAAGAAAGGGCCGGGATAGTTTCAGAAAAAAACGATTTTACACCTTCAGATCCATAAATGAGCCCAGCATTTAAATACACATTGATTACATTGCTGGTAATGGAAACCGTCATGAGAATTTTTGTTTTTTCCACACCTGTGTAAAACCCCTGAAAAACAAAACTATAGGCTGAAAACAGGAGGCTGAGAAAAATTATGGATGCGTAATCCACAGTCAGCGGTGTAGCGATGGGGTCATCTATAAAAAACGGAATGATATCTTTAGCCCAAAGCCACCCTGCAACCGACATGGGTAATGCATAGATGGTCGCCATGAGTAGCCCATTATGGAAAGCTGTCCCTGCTTCGTGATCTATCTTTTGCCCCAGGCGCCTAGATGCTACAGTTTGTACGGCGGTTCGAATTCCCAGGACCAGACTCAAGGCGCCCCACAGCATCATTGCTCCCATTCCGGTAGCGGCCAGTGCTTCAGTGCCAAGTCGCCCCACCATGGCTACATCAAAAATACTCATAAGCACTCGGCTCAAGTTGCTCACGATAACCGGGTAAGCCAGTTTGAATACCTCTTTGGAAATGACTTTGTCTTGAGGAAAAACGAACTGGAACACGGTTAAAGGTCTTTTACAAGAACGGCGTTGTTAGATAAGAAGATTCGTGTTTTGCTGCATACGGGCGCTGATGTTAACACAGAAACATGCCTGTCTTTTTCAATAGATTGAATTCTGTTTACCATCTTTAAAATTCGGTGGCCGTCTTTCATAATAATTCTGCTCTTCCGATCAACAATAATAAAAAGTTCATTTAATTCATTTTGTTGCAGATTTAGACGCGGGGAAAGATTGTATCTTTTGGGGTCAATTTTTTTCATAAGTCTTGTCAATTAAGTACAAAAGTTAAATCATTGTATTACACCAACCTCTGATGAAAATACAATTTTCCAAAGAAGTAAAAACGGCACTTGAAACCGGGAAGCCTATTCTCGCGCTGGAATCAACTCTAATGGCCCACGGCATGCCTTATCCTGATAATCTAGAGTTTGCCCAAAAAATGATTAAATTTTGTCTAAAACACAACGTTGTTCCAGCGGTGATCGCTATCCTCAATGGTAAGATTCGGGCAGGTTTGAATGCGGATGAATTAGCGTTTATTGCACAACATGAATCTGTGAAAAAAGTATCTCGAAGAGAACTTGGGATTGCTGTTTCTAAAAAATGGAATGGGGCAACAACAGTTTCATCCACATTACACATTGCTTCCCAGGTGGGTATTCGAGTATTTGCCACGGGTGGCATTGGCGGGGTCCATCGTGGAGTGGAATATTCTTTTGATATATCCCAAGATTTAATCGCCCTAGCAAATATTCCTATGATTGTTATTTCTGCTGGCGCAAAAGCTGTCTTGGATATTCCTAAAACCCTCGAAATGATGGAAACAATGGGCATTTCTGTGCTGGGTTATCAAACAACGATTTTTCCCGCGTTTTATTCCCGTGAATCTGGAGCAGGTAAAATTTGTTCTGTTAATTCTCCCAATGAGGTGGTAGAGATATATAATAATAGCGTTGCCGCGGGGTTGAAATCATCTGTTTTTGTTGCTAATCCTATCCCAGAACAAAGCGAGATTCCAAATAACGAGATTGAATCCATTATCACTACAGCCTGTTCAGACGCCAGAAACAAAAAAATATCCGGAAAGGAAACAACACCTTTTCTATTAAAACAAATTGTAAAAAACACTGGAGGGCGAAGCCTTGAAGCCAATAAGGCCTTGGCCTTAAATAATGTAAGGCTGGGTGTAAAAATTGTTCATCAATTTAGTTAATCATCACAGCAAGACGATGCTCTCATGAAGCAAAAATTTTTTAGAAATTTAGCTTCAGGTGTTAAATATGTAGTGGCTTTGCTTTTTTCATTCTTAGTTGTTTCTGTTGTTTTTGCCAAGAATAAAAACCAAAGACCCAATATTCTCTTTATCATGTCTGATGATCACACATCTCAAGCATGGGGGCTGTATGGTGGAATATTAAAAGACTATGTAAAAAATGTGAATATTCAACGCCTTGCGAATGAAGGTTGTGTGTTAGAAAATACTTTTTGCACAAATTCTATTTGCACACCCAGCCGGGCTGCAATTCTTACGGGTCAATACAGTCACACGAATCGAGTCTATACGCTTCGTGAGCCCCTGCCAGTGGACCATGTAAACATTGCGGGACTACTGAAACGGGATGGTTATCAAACAGCGGTTATTGGCAAGTGGCATCTGGTTAATAAACCTCAGGGGTTTGATTATTATAATGTGCTACCTGGGCAGGGTGTTTATTTCGATCCTGTATTGAAAAACGCCGAGACCTGGGAAGATGGATACGGTGGTGGTATAAAACACAGAGGGTTTTCAACAAATGTGATTACTGATTTGACCATAAAATGGCTAAAGGAGAGAGACCCTCAAAAACCATTCTTAATGCTAACTCACTTCAAAGCCACACACGAGCCTTTTCATTATCCAGAAAAATATAGCCAGCTCTATAAAAACATGAGTCTTCCGGAACCAGAATCGCTATATGATTTTAGCTCCAAGACAACAGGCAGAAGTTTCAAGGGGCAGAAACTAGAGGTCTTGGGTGAACGAATGTTAAAAGCATCTGTTGACCCTAATAATTTCTGGACAACATACCCCGGTTTGCCGTTTACTACAGAAGGCCTGGACAGCCTTCAGGCACGCAAAAAAATATATCAAAAATTTGTAAAAGACTTTTTACGATGTGGTGCTGCAATTGATGAGAATATCGGCAAACTTCTTGATTATTTGGATAAAACTGGATTGGCAGAAAATACTGTTGTTATCTATACTGCTGACCAAGGATATTTTCTTGGTGAACACGGTTTTTTTGATAAACGCCTTATTTATGAAGAATCTTTACGCATGCCTTTTGTGATTCGATACCCCAGAGAAATCCCGGCGGGCACTAGAAACAGTGACATTGTTTTAAACATCGATTTCTCCGCTCTAATGGCGGATTATGCAGGTATACAAATTCAAAACACTATACAGGGCACTAGTTTCCGAAACAATCTAATAGGGTATACACCTACCGATTGGAGAAAAAGCATGTATTACCGGTATTGGCTCCATCGCATCGAACGTCCCGGACATTTTGGCCTTCGAAACAAGCGCTTTAAACTGGTCTTTTTCTATGGACAGCCTTTAGGTATGAAGGGTGCAATGAAAACTGTAACGAATCCTGCGTGGGAATTTTATGATCTGAAAAAAGATCCCCAAGAAAACCACAACGCATATCAAGATGGCGAGTATGCGGATATTATAAAGACAATGAAGACAGAATTGTTAATACAAAGAAAAATGATCGGCGACATGGATAAAGAATATCCAATTATGCAGGACATTATTGACAAATATTGGGATTGATTATCGTTTTTTCTGCCTTTTCGGCATTCTACGTGTTTTTGTATAGAATTTGTATAAACAGGATAAAGAGAAATATAATGAATATGATTCAATCTTTTATGCGGCGACATCCGCTTTTAAGTGTTTTATTAATATTTCCATTTACTCTAATGTTCACTGTTGCGGTGTTTTCAATTATTGTAAATGTAATTTTGCCAGGTCTATTGGCCCTGTGGTTAGCTGGTTTGGTTTATTCTTCTATAGTCGGACAGAAATGGAGACAAAGCTTCAACGAGCCTTTTTCGTTTATTCGCACCCAATATTATTCTGTATAACAATTACGGGCGAACACAGCAACGCCCGCATAATGCCACAGAGGCGCAATAAGACCGATGGCTTCAGAGACAATTTCATCTATACCTGTATCACTTAAAAAACGCTCTGGGCCAACAGTATGAACCAATACCTGTTTCAGATTTGGTATTGGTTTATAAATATGTCCCATATCTGGGAAGGTCGGTAATTCTTTATGGGGCGTTCTACCAATAAGAAAATTTGTCCCTGATCTGTTTATATGTTCCATAATGCATACATCTGTGTCCGTGTTTTTTAATCTGTCAATAATAAGTATGGAATCCAGGTCAAACATCTCTTTCAAACCAAAAAAGGATTTTGGATTAAGGCTCTCATCCGAAAATGTGATCGGGACAACGTGTCGCCCATCAGCTGTTTGGAAAATGTTATGATTAAAAGCTGTTTCTTTAGCTGAGAATATTTTAGGGGAATGGGTGCTATATTCTGTTTTGTTCATGGGAACCATAAATATGACTGACTTAATTTAAACTTCTATGAAATATATTATTCCTTTCCTTTTATTCGTGCTTTCTCTAAGAGGTCAGTGAGCGCTCTGAAGCAATCCGTCTTTGCCGGTCGGCAATTCTGACAGGGGGGTGGGTCTTTGGGCTGGACAAGTCATGTTTGGCCTGGATAATGTGAATCAATATATTGACTGGTGGCATGAGGCGCTTCCAGGTTCAGGCGAAGGTTTCGACCATGAGGGGACTTTAACATCCGTCATTCTATCACCTACCTTAACTATTGGCCTTTCCAATTACTGGAATTTTACCCTTGGTCAGTCAATAGGAAATCGAATCATGACCTGGGATGGAGACACCACCACCATTCATCACCGGGACGAAAGTACTAGTTCCAATTTTATAAACGCCGAAGGCGGGGTGATGGGTGATACAAAATTTATGTTCCGCTATCTTATTTTTAATGATGGTCAAGGTGCGGGAAAGATGTGGTTTCTCGGAAGCGGATTGGTGATTCCTTCAAAAAACACCCTTACATATGATCCTTTTTTTCTAGGCGGTGAAGAAAAAACAGATCACCGTCATTTCAGTATGAGTGAGGGAGTATATAAGGGTCTTCTAGAAATGCAGTATTTTAAAAAACAAATGATTAACCCTGTGTTTATGGGTGGTACAATAATGGCGGAATTACCCATAAATGAAAATAATTATGGGTATAAAGCGTCTCAATTATATGATCTTTCTTTAACTGTTTTTTCAAAACTGATCCCCGCCATAAACGGGTCCTTGGGCGGAAGTCTGATCGCGCGGCATACCACTGAAGCGTATTGGAATGGTGTTGCTGCACCAAATTCCCGGGCAACAGTTATAACAATTGGAGGCGGTGTTTTATGGAACATGAAAATTGG
>JYMV01027166.1_pt1 | contig 10260 bp, 6 predicted proteins | sample 338911 | NCBI WGS metagenome assembly JYMV01 (sample SAMN03354496, study PRJNA234377) | hydrothermal vent metagenome | biome: Deep sea; feature: Hydrothermal plumes at the Eastern Lau Spreading Center, Western Pacific Ocean; material: Seawater | place: Tonga | collected 2009 | depth 2000 m m
GAAAAAGGGACATTGTTACCATAGATAACAGCAAAGCATTATCAGAATATGTGATTGGAGACATCGACGACATTAAACCATCATTCTATAAGTTTAAAGGCATGCCTGATGAAATGTTACCAGGATCTGAATTAAGGTACCGGCCACAGATGCATCTAGGTATTATAGCAGACGAATCGCCGGATTATGTGTTGAACGGGACGTTCACGGCGGTTAGTGGTTACTCACTCGCGACACTTGGCATATTTGGTGTTAAGTACAACCGCGCTGAAATTCAAGAAATTAAAGAAGTTATTGGTATGGGCAATGCTATTATTGTTCAGGATTTTGGCAGTACACAACTGAACAGCACGGAGCTTGTGGTTAAATACTCCGAGGAATTTAGCACAAAAATGAGTGTGGGAAATCTGCCTGTGGTTACGGTAACCAGTAATAATCCGAGTGTTGTCCTAAGTGTAACTGAAAAAGACAAGGATGGATTCAAGGTTGTAGCATCTAAAAGCACTGCCAATCTAACTTTTGATTGGATGGCAATAATGAAGGTCAAATCTGTTGGATTTGAAGATAAATCGTCTGAAAGAGTTCCAGCTGACCTACTGCCTAAGCTGAAGGTGCCAGATGAAACGAAGGAAAAAATACAGAAGTTTCATAAAACACTGAAGCCAACCAAAACTAAAAATGGCCTCTAAGAACAGCAAACACAAATTGAGGAGCATAAGAAAAGACTAACTAAACTCGAAAATCAATAATTATGATCACCAAAACTGGAAAAAGATGTGCAAGTGTGATCCGCATAAGTTCACCAATGGTGATATCATCATGAAATGAGCTGCCTAATAATGGATGGCCAATCAGTAAAAATAAACGTAGAATAATGAAGCACTTTTTATATACCGTTTTCGTTGTAGCACTTGGGAGTGTGACCACACTCGCCCAACTTGTTACCAATGATGGAGCAGCCATATTCTCCAGTGNNNNCAGGGTCTGGGAACTTATGATCACAGCGGTACCATAGAGCTGACGGGCGATTGGACCAACAATGCGGGCAATGCAGCTTTTATCAATGGCAGTCCCGGTACGGTAAACATGACTGGTGGCACCCAAACAATTAAGGGTACGGATCCTACGCTCTTCTACGACCTGATCCTTACAGGGTCAGGTGACAAAGCCCAGCAGGTAAATGCCACGGTTACAGATTCACTGGCACTCAATGATAAGGAGCTGGCTACGGACACGTTCATAATGCATGTCACAAACACCAGTACTACAGCAATTACGCGGACCACCGGGTTTGTCAGCAGTATTGACACGGGTGGATTGGTTAGAGATATGGCCAATATTGCAACGTATTTATTTCCGGTTGGGTCTAGTGTAGGCGTGTCGAGATACCGGCCTGTAGAAATTGACCCAAATGTTGCTACTGCACATACTTATAAGGTAAGAATGGCCAATGTGGATGCAACCACAGAGGGTTATGACAGGAGTATTAACGATTCAACGTTTTGTGTCATCAATCCAGACTATTACCACAGGATCTATCAAACGAATGGAGTATCATCGGCTGACATTACCATCTATTATGACGATGCGCTAGACAACGCTTATCAAACTATTGCACATTGGCAGAATGCACCCAGATGGGAGGACATAAGCCCTGTAACCAACACGGTCAATGTTAGCCCAACCTTGAGTTTTATGACCAAAACAGCCTGGAATGATTTTTTACTTCCGGCATACGCTTTGGCCACAACTTCGCCAATAGTGAGTTTAAGTGCTAATGATACCAGCGTTTGTGAGGGTGACACTATCACCCTAAGCGCTTCTGCGGGATTCTCCAACTACGAATTCTTCAACAATTCAATATCGGTTCAGAATGGGGCATCCAACATTTATATTGTCACCGGCTTAACAACAGGAGACACTATTTCAGTCACGGCCACTGAGCTTGGATGTATGGCCTTCAGCTCCCAAATGATCGTAACGGTAAACCCCCTACCGGTTATTGATACGTCACTTATCCTGATAACACCTGAGAATTGCGGCGCAAATGACGGATCCATTACCGGCATCTCTGCCAGCGGCGGTACACTCCCATTAACCTACGAATGGCTAAACAGTTCATCTGTCGTAGTTGGTGGTGACTCTGCCAATGTCATGAATATACCTGTTGATGATTATGTTCTTACGGTAACTGATAGCAATGCATGTGCTGCTTCCACCGATATTCATAGTGTTCCTGGAGGCCCGGCAGTGTCCCTGGACATTAGCGGTATGGTTCTGGTACAACCCTCATGCGGAAATCTAAACGGCTCGATTACAGGCATTACTGCCAGCGGAGGCTCTGGCCCATTGACTTTTGATTGGGTGGACGGACTTTCAGTGACCGTTGGTTCATCATTAGATTTAACAGGAGTCGGCCCCGACAGTTATACTTTAACAGTCACTGATTCACTCGGGTGCACAGCGGCTACAGGACCTCATGTGTTAACAGACCAAGCAGGGCCTGTCCTGGATACAGCGGGATTCACAATCACAATGAGCACTTGCGGTGCCAGTGATGGAGCTATAACCGGAATCTCTGTTAGCGGTGGTACAGGAACACTGACTTTTGATTGGCAAAACTCAACGCCAACATCGGTAGGCAGCACCATTGATTTAAACCTGGTACCTGCCGATTCTTACACCTTGACAGTCACGGACTCCAACGGGTGTACTGACGCTTCGGGCCCACATGTGGTCAATGACTTGGGAGCACCGACGATTGATATCTCGTCATTACAGATAGACTCCAGTAGATGTGATATGCCAACAGGTGCAATTACCTTCCTAACAGTAAGCGGTGGTACTACTCCACTGACATTTGAATGGGATGATCCAAGCCTGCAAAGCACGGAAAATGCAACCGGACTTGACTGTGACACCTTTAGCTTCCAGGTCACGGATGCCAGTGGGTGCGTTGCCAATTCAGGGCCTCACGTGGTACCGTGTTTCAGCGCTCCCGCAGCACCAACAGCCCCATCACCATCAGCTTATTGCCAGGGGGATGTAATTGCAGATTTAACAGCTACCGTAAATATAGGGACCATTATATGGTACTCGGATATTCCCTTGCTGGATTCCATAGGTACAGGTAGCCCATTTGCCAGTGGAGCTGCTTCTGATACATCTTACTGGGTCGCCGGAACCAACAATGGCTGTGTCGGCCCTTCAACACAGGTAGATATCGTGGTCAATGCTACCCCATCAGCGCCATTCGCCGGGAATGACACATCGTTTTGCCACATACCGGGGCTGGTGGATACGCTGATCGCTACAGGTGGAACGGGAATTGAATGGTGGGATGACAACACGCTTACTACCTTATTAGGCACGGGGGATTCTTTGCCAATCGCTCCTGCATTCGGACCAAATGTGTACTTCGTAACCCAAACTATTGGGGGTTGTCAGAGTCCATATGACTCGGTGATCGTAACAGTTGATGTTCCGGTCTCATTAACAATAGCAGGGGACACCACTATATGTGAAGGTGATTCGACCGTCCTCACAGCGAGTGGTGGCATCTCTTACTTATGGAATACCACAGACACCACTCCATCGATAACTGTCTACCCTCCTACCGGCCAAACGGTTTACTATGTAACTGCAACAGCTGGCGCGTGTACCGCCTCAGACACAGTTACGGTAACCGTGAACAGTTTACCAGTGGCGAGTATAACAGGATTGAATACACTGTGTGCAGGGGAAACTGTTACACTCACTGCAGGCATAGAACAAAGCTACTCCTGGAACACCAGTCCGGTTTCAACGTCGCAGATAATCACGGTAACACCGCCTGCGGGCACCGTTACCACCTATACACTCATAGTCACAAACGGCTGTGGGTCTGACAGCATTAGCCACATGGTATCTGTGGAAGAAGTTATTTATGCAGGCCCGGATATCGATCTCTGTAAGAACACAGACCCAATTGGCTACGGTGCCACAAGTTCTGCGAGTCCAGCTGGAGGTACGTGGTCATCACCTGACACGCTGGTCTTTCCTGACAATATGCAACCCGATGGATTTATAGACCATGTCTCAATCCCCTGGGGCAGCGGTTATGAAATTGTATATACATCAGCATCGGGAAATTGCAGTGACACATTGCTATTGGAAGTTACAGGAGCCGATGCGGGGTTAGACACCTCATCTTGTACCGGTACAAGTACATTCTTCCTGCCTGAGGCCCTGCCTCCTGGAGGGACCTGGAGCTCCCCAGATGCTGATGCAGATATGAATATCATAGATCCGCTTACTGGTGAGGTGAGCAGCGACGGACTGGCTGGTGACTATGTCTTTGTATATGAGACTCTTGGTGCCAGTGGAAACGGGTGCCCTGACTCAGTGACGATAAATGTTTGCGGCCCCAATAGTTTGGGTTCCCAACATCTTCTCCCCTAATGGGGACGACGAGAATGATATCATGTTCGTTCGGGGAATTGCAGTGGATTGGGTGCTCATTAAGATATTTGACCGGTGGGGCGAATTGATCTTTGACTCCAGTCAAGATGGTGATGCCATGCTGCAAGGATGGGACGGTACCTACAAGGGCAAAGAGCTCACTCCACAAGTGTTTGTGTATTATTTGGAAGGCGCCTTCTTAGACGGTGAAGAGTTCGATGAAGAGGATCGGCAAGGAAATATCACATTGGTAAAATAAGAAGCTATGAGAACAAGAAACATACAAATAGCCATAGTAGCATTGGGCATGTGTCTTGGAGGTAACCTTGAAGCCCAGGACATCCATTTCTCACAGTTTACAGCATCTCCTTCAACATTGAATCCCGGTGCTACAGGAGCTTTCGACGGCGAATTCAGAGTTGTTGGTAATATGAGAGAGCAGTGGAAAAATGTCGGAGACTTTTCCACCTATGCCGGATCGTTTGATATGCCTATTATGAATGATGTGATAACTGATGGGGCTTTGGCGTTTGGCGTGAACTTTTATAGCGACAAATCTGGAGATCTGGACTTTTCAACAACCCTTGCCAATTTATCTGTCGCTGCTAATAAATCAATCGACAAGAAAAATAATTTCTCACTTGGTATACAAGGGGGATTCGGTCAAAGAGGAGTGCAAGGTGGTGCCGATAAGCAAGAGTGGGACAACCAATACGACCTTGATTACGGTTTTGATCCAAGCATGCCCAATCAAGAACCTGGAGCTGTTGAAAATTTCACTTTTGGTGATTTCTCCGGTGGCCTATTATGGAGACACAAAACAGATAAGGCAGATTTCCATGTTGGTGCCTCCTTATTTCATCTGAATCAGGCAAAACAAAAATTCTTGCTTGCTAATGGAAAGCAATTTATGGAGATGGCCTTACACGGAGGTTCACACATCAAAATCAAAGACCAGCCTTTTTCTTTCATACCACAAGTGCTTTTCCTAAAGAACGGTGCTCAAAAAGAAATAAGTGCCGGTATGCTCGTTAAGTTGATGTTGAGGAAAGGATCTATTTATACCGATGGCAGTTCAGAGACGTCAGTATATGTAGGAGGATATTATAGAATGGGTGATGCTGCCATAGCCATGGTCAAGATGGATTACATGAACTTCTCAGTCGGTTTTAGCTATGATTTCAATATCTCAACCTATAAAGCAGTATCATCTGGTAAAGGTGGGTTTGAACTCTCAATTATTTATATTAAGCCAATATTGCAAACCAGGGCGAAAAAACGCTCACTAATGTAGGCAGGTGATCGCAATTCAAACATTTTGTTTATTTTAGCAAAGAGAGCTCTTTAAATGAACAATGCCAGAACATATCTTAGAGGCACCTTAATATTGCTTTGTGTGCTTGGAATCACCCGGGCGAAAGCGCAGGACATCCACTTTTCTCAGTTCGCCTCCTCTCCCCTAACCCTAAATCCGGGGCACACGGGAGCTTTTGACGGCGATTTTAGGGCAGCAATGAATTTTAAGGATCAGTGGAAAACTATAGCCAACCCATATAGGACACTCTCGTTTTCTGTAGATGCTCCCATTTTGAAGGATGTTATCACAGATGGGGCAATATCAGCCGGATTGGGCATACTTTCAGATAAGGCAGGGGATTTGGACGTTGGAACCACCCAACTCAACCTATTTGTAGCTGCCAATAAGTCACTGGATAAACAGAATAACATTTCAATTGGCATATCAGGTGGCTTTGCTCAATGGGCAATTGGCGGTGATGCAGAAACACAGCAATGGGATAGTGAATACGACCCCAGCTCCGCTGGTGGATACTCGAACAACAGTATTGGAAGTGCATCCCTGGAGAATTTCAGCTATGGTGACTTCTCAACGGGAATTTTGTGGAACTACCTAGGCGACATTAAGGCGCACGCTGGGCTGTCCCTTTTCCATTTGAACAAGCCCAATATGTCCTTTGTAAATGAACCGGAGCAGCTCAATGCAAAAATGGCATTCCATGGAGGGGCAGAAATATATGTGAAGGACGAAACGGTATCAGTATTACCGCAGCTGCTCTTTTTGAAGCAGGGTCCACAGACGGAATTTAACATCGGTGGTCTTGTGAAATACCGATTGAGGGAAGGATCGAGATATACAGGTGAAATTGAAGAGACTGCAATTTACCTTGGGGGATGGTACCGCTTTGCTGATGCTTTCATTATTAACGCCAGATTTGACTACATGCAGTTTGCCCTGGGAGTCAGTTATGACATCAATATCTCGAATATCAATGTGGCAACTGCCAGCAAGGGTGGCTTAGAAATATCCCTCTTGTTTGCAACACCAAGTCCAATAAAAAGAAGAACGGCATCCCCGTTGATGTAATTTTTTAGCCCATTTAGCCTCACCAATATCATTTTATCATTATTTTCTCCTCTTAATCATGGCCACGCCATGCTATTCACAGCTTCTTATTTGCTGTTTTGAATAGGATAATGTAACTTTTTAGCTCCCTAAAGGCACTATCTGCATAAATATGCTTAATAGCGAAGAACTACAAATACGTTTTCTTGAACTATATGAGCCGATCCACACCCAGTTCTACAGATATTGTGAAGTGATGGTTAAGAACAATGAGATGGCCAAAGACTTGCAAAGCGATGTCATTCTAGCAGCATATGAGAGCTTTGGCAATCTACGAAACCCAGAATCATTCAAGTTCTACTTATTCGGCATTGCCAGGAACATCTTTAGGAAAAAGCTAAAGCGAAATAAAGTGCAGACAAAATATGAAATGAGTAGACATGAACAGCAACACGATGACAGTGCTTCAATGGAAATGAATGTTGATATAAGGCTGTTGTATGATAAGCTAGACATGCTTCCTGTCAAGCAAAAAGAAGCATTGATCTTGTTTGAAATTTCAGGATTCTCATTAAAAGAAATTAAAGACATACAAGGGGGTAGTTTGTCAGGAGTAAAACTGAGGTTGAGCAGGGGAAGACAAAAGCTTAAGAAGTTGCTTTCCGATCCTATACTTGAACTATGATATGTAAATTGTAATATATGGTAGACCAATTAGACATATACTTTAAGAAAGCTCGGGAGAGCTTATCAGAGCCGGTTCCAATTGCTGAGATCAAGAGCAAACTCAACGCTTCTCCAGGGGTGAACCCCAGGCAATCGAGATTCCCCAGAGGGTTACAGGTCCTTGCCGCCCTTGCAGTGGTATTTGCAGGCCTCTACTTTTGGCTCGATTCCCAAAGCACTGTCGAAGAAGGAGTAGTGGATAATGAAACTATTCAGCAAGATGAGATTTTGATGGAACAACCACAGGAGGCTTCAGTTGAAGATATCAGTGCTGAAGTATTGCAATCCAAACAGGAAATCGATTTAACTGTACAGAGTGACAAGGCCTCTCCCATAGGTGAGAATGGTCAGCCGCCAGAACCAACAAAGCAGGCAGAAGAAAACCTGAAACCTGCATCAGAACCTCCTACCCAGACTGCTGAAGACGGTCAGTCGGACGCGCACCCAGTCATTGATCCTGAGCCGGAACCGCAACCTGAGCCTGAAGCGGCGAAACCCACAAGTGGCACTATGCCCGCAATTCGTGATCAGGCTGAAGCAAATGGTGGACATAGATTTGAGATTCTATCTACTTCTACGCGGAAAGACCTAAAGGAATTAGATAAGACACTCTCTAAATACGGAATAAACATGAACGTCAAAGTACTGGAATACGATAGAGAGTGGATCTCCAGGTTGAATGGATACTTTGAAGACCTGACCACCGGTAGCAAGTCAAAGTTCAACATTAATTCACTCAATTTTGAAAAGCTTGTATTTACTTTTAAGTATTCTGAAAGCACCGGACCGTTGGATATGAGGTCAGCTGGTGAGTAATCGGTTCAATGCACGATAACAAGCATTAGAATAACCAAACCGAAGCATGTTGACGAAAAAGGATTCGCCACTACCGCGTCTTACCTGTTCAACGATTCGCTTATAACCGAATGAATAAGTAAACCTGACTAGATATCTAATAACAAAGCAGCCAAGTCACTTCCTTTAGTAAGCAATAGCGTTGGATTCTCGACATACTCCTTCACTTTAACCAGGAATCCAACTGATTCACGCCCGTCTATAACCCTGTGATCATAGGACACCGCAATGTACATCATTGGCCTGATCACCACCTTGCCATCTATCGCAATAGGCCTTTGAACAATATTGTGCATTCCCAGAATAGCGCTTTGGGGTGGATTTATTATCGGTGTCGACATCATGGAGCCAAAAACACCACCGTTGGTGATGGTAAATGTACCACCGGTCATCTCCTCCATGCTAAGTTTGCCGTCACGGGCTTTTTTGGCTAATTCCGCAATTCCACCTTCTACCTCAGCGAAGCTCATCATCTCAGCATTGCGCAGCACTGGAACCATTAGTCCTTTAGGCGAACTTACGGCAATAGCCACATCACAATAAGAGTGATACAGCAGCTCCTCCCCGTCGATCATTGAATTGACAGATGGAAACTCTTCCAGCGCCGCCGTGACCGCTTTGGTGAAGAATGACATAAACCCCAGCTTAACCCCATACTTTTCCAGAAATTTCTCCTTGCTTCGTGATCGCATCTCCATGATGCCACTCATATCAACCTCATTGAAGGTGGTAAGCATGGCCGTTTCATTCTTAACAGCAACCAGGCGTTGTGACAGCTTTCTCCGCAGCATCGACATCTTTTGACGGTCAATGTCCCTGCTGCCCGTTTTACCTCCTGTTATGGCCTCCAGCACATCAGATTTGGTCACTCGCCCGCCAGGTCCCGTTCCGGAGACGGAAGTTATCCCGGCTTCGTCCATGATTTTCTTAGCCGCGGGAGACGGATGTCCCCTGGCATAGGAATCATCTTTTGCCGGTGGCTTTTCAGCAGATGGTTTGGGTGCTGATTTCTTCCCTTTCGCTTCAGTCTCAGCAGCCGGAGTTTCAGTTACCTCAGGTTCCTTTTCAGGAGCCTTAGCTTCACCTTTAGCACTGGTGTCAATCTTACAGACTACAGATCCTACAGCCACAGTATCTCCTTCCTGGGCAATGATCTCAATACTTCCAGACTGTTCCGCCGTTAACTCCAGTGTCGCTTTTTCTGAATCTATTTCACAGATGATCTGATCTTGTTCCACATACTCCCCATCAGCAACCATCCATTGAGCAATCTCAACTTCCGTAATCGACTCGCCCGGACTGGGCAATTTCATTTCTAAAATCATCGTCTAAGATCTTTATCTGTGTTTTGCAAAGTGTTTCAATAATCCCGTTAACTCCTTCTCCTTATGGTAACTTTTCTCGAGCACCTGCTCATACAATTCTAGCTGTTCAATCTGGTGTAGCTTTGCAGATCCGGTCGCTGGTGCTGCGCTTTCCGGCCGCGCTATTACCTCAAGAGCAGCGGCTTTAAATGTTCTTAGCAGGTGAGGCCAGGCCCCCATGTTTTCCGGTTCTTCCTGTAACCAAATAAAGCTCTTCGCACCCTTGTACTTTGCTACAACTGCTTCCAGCTGCCTGGTAGCAAGAGGGTAAAGTTGTTCAATGCGCACTAGAGCATTGTTCTTCACCTTTTTCTTCTTTCTTTCCTCTAGCAGCTCATAATATATCTTGCCGCTACAGAAAATCACTTTCTTTACCTTGCTGGTTTCAACCTCCGTATCGTCAATAACCTCTTGAAAACCACCTTTGGTGAAATCACTAAGCGGCGATACACATCCCGGATGGCGAAGCAAGCTCTTCGGTGTAAGCACAATTAACGGTTTACAGAATTCCCG
>JYMV01027188.1_pt1 | contig 10258 bp, 10 predicted proteins | sample 338911 | NCBI WGS metagenome assembly JYMV01 (sample SAMN03354496, study PRJNA234377) | hydrothermal vent metagenome | biome: Deep sea; feature: Hydrothermal plumes at the Eastern Lau Spreading Center, Western Pacific Ocean; material: Seawater | place: Tonga | collected 2009 | depth 2000 m m
GAAAACAAGGAAATGTTATGTTAAAAAATCTTGATCCTCTACTTAATCCAAACTTACTTTACATCCTCCGTGCAATGGGACATGGAGACGTTCTGACCATCGTAGACAGCAATTTCCCGGCAGATTCAGTGGCTTCCACAACGGTTCATGGTGAAGTGATTCGGCTGGACGGCGCAGGGATTCCCGAAGTTGCCAGTGCAATTTTTTCGGTTTTTCCACTGGACAGTTTCATTGAAGCACCTATTCAGCATATGCAGGTGGTCGGTGAACCCGAAACCATGCTTGAAGTACACAAAGATCTACATAAAATCGCCTTAGAAAATGGAGATCGTGAATGGAAGATGGATTCCGTTGAACGCCATAGTTTTTATGAACAATCCCGAAAAACTTATGCTGTGATAGCTACCGCAGAACGACGACCATACGGTTGTTTCATGATCACAAAAGGTGTAATTGGACCGGATGGGAAAGTAATGTAGAGAAAATATATTCAACCAGCTTCAAATAAAAGTAATACATGGACTTGGGACTGAGAGACAAAATTGTACTTGTTACAGGGGGTGCAAAGGGAATCGGTGCAGCAACCGTAAAAGCATTTTTGGCAGAAGACTGCAAAGTAGTTATAGTTGATCGTGACACAGAAGCCGGACCTGTTTTGGCTAAATCTTCAGGCTCAAAAGCCCGTTTTGTTGAAGCCGACCTTACAAATCTAAAATCCTGTAAACAAGCTGTTGAACAAACCGTTTCATGGTTCGGAGGACTGGACGTGCTGGTTAACAATGCCGGATTCAATGACGGTCTGGGACTTGAAACTTCTCCAGAAGATTTTATGACTTCTGTTCAAAACAATCTTCTGCATGTTTATGCAATGACGCATTATTCATTGCCCCAACTCCGCAAAGGGCCAGGATCTATCCTTAATCTCGGCTCAAAAGTTTCTGTTACGGGACAAGGCAAGACTTCAGCTTATGCCGCCGCAAAGGGGGCAATCAGCGCGCTCACCCGCGAATGGGCGGTAGCTTTGGCTCCGGAGAAAGTTAGAGTCAATTGTGTTATTCCTGCTGAATGCATCACAGATCAATACGAGCAGTTTTTCCAAACACAAACTAATCCGGAAGCCGCCAAAAAAGCCATAGCTGATATTGTACCGTTTGAACAAAGACTAACGACCCCTGAAGAAATCGCGCAAACTATTGTCTTTCTTGCTTCCGACCGTTCTTCCCATACCACCGGACAGCTCGTCTTTGTCGATGGAGGTTATACTCATTTTGACAGGGCAGTGGGACATGACCACAATAAATGGTAAGACTTAAATGAGTAAAAAATATTTGCTGGGAGTGGATGGTGGTACAGAAGGACTCCGTGCCGGAATATTTGATACTTCCGGAACACCGCTCGCTTATGCCTCCACAACTTATACAACTCAGTTTACTGCTCCGAGTTGGGCCGAGCAGGACCCCAACGACTGGTGGGATGCTCTCGGCATGTCAGTCAGGAAAGTTCGTCAGATGTTTTCTCAAAGGTGAAATAGGTGATCAGATTAATATCTCCATCTCTTCTGTAGCCTATAACCTTAAAATGGATCCAGTTCAGGCTGGAATTATTTTTAACCTGTTTTACACATCACTCAAAAACATGATCTGCAGGAAAATAAACTATTTCCCCGTTTATTTTTTATCATAAACTGTTTTGTTAAACATCAACTATTTAGCACTTTTTAATTATACTTCTTATTTCACTACATCACGTGAAAAGCTGCTTAATTTCATCCGTTAATCTTGGCGTAGCCCCATGTTTCGAACAAACAAACGAAGCAATTTGATTAGCCTTATTATGCAGATCCTTAAGTTCACAACCACTCAACAACCCTGTCACCAACGCGGCGACAAAAGCATCCCCTGCACCTACCGTATCTTCCACCTCAACTCTATATCCATCATGCATGGAAATTATACCCCCAGAATAAAGAATACTCCCTTCTCCGCCACGAGTCAGGGCAATCAAACGAAAACTATACCTTCTAGATAATTCATTTAGCATTGTTCTTTCATCTCCACGCAAGCCCAGTAACTCTTTTAAAACCAACAATTCATTAACATTTAACTTCAAAACATTCGCCAGACCCAACGAAGTCTCAATTACCTCACGCGAATAGAACTGCTGTCGTAAATTTACATCGAAAACGCGTAGAGAATCATGACGCATTAAACCCACAAATTTCTGTATAGTCATTCGAGACACGGGCGAACGTTGGGCTACCGTGCCAAAACAAACTGCATCAGATCTGAAAGCTAATTCCCGTAACAATGGTTTTTCAGGAATATGATCCCAAGCTACTTCCTCCTGAATACGATATAATGGCTTCCCTTCTTTATTAATACTCGCAGAAACCTCGCCAGTTGGATGAGTCTTGTCAACAGATATAAATTCATAAGTCATATCCATGTTCTCCAAGCAGGAAATGATCTCTCTCCCAAATTCATCATTGCCCACACATGAAACTACTACTATGAAACTTCCACCAAACTCTTGGGAATGATAGGCAAAATTAGCAGGTGCTCCCCCTAATGCCTTACCTGAAGGTAACATATCCCATAAAATCTCACCCAGCCCTACGATTGTATATTGCATTTCATGCACCTACTCAAAGCTATCTTAATTTTTCCTGTCATATGTCTTATCTTTTTCCTAACTGGTTGGTTTAAGAGAACCCATATTAAATCAAAAATTGAGATAATTTACAAGAATTGGGGTGGTAGGTTATGGAGGGTTGTCTGACTTTGAAGAATTAGTGGGGGGTCAATCACAGGAGATGATAGGGTTTGTTTTAGGGCGTATTATTAGAATCTGACTCCATAGAGAGTATTTGCGGGAGAGTCAGCCACTTATGCTGATATCATTGTATAAATTTGATTTTATAATAAATTTACCACCATATTTACCACCAAATGATCGTCTTTGGTAGAACCAAAAAACAAAACTCTTTCTTTGTATATGAATTGATATATATATTATCAAAAAACTAGCTTTGCCCTCGTGCGTGCCAGCGTGTAGCGTGTGAGGCTCCAGAACTTGCACAAAACCCCCACTAATTCTTCACTGCCCTTCAGGTCATTTACAGCATATCTAATTGAGTGCAATCTTTGCTATTATGGACTGCAACATAAAATTGCAGTAAAATGAATTTTTAACCTATAAAAAAATGATTAATGAAGCGATAGCAAATTTTAAATGAGAACACTCTAATATGCTGAATCAGAAGGTCTGTGTTATCGGGGATAACAGTGTTGACATCTACCCTAAGTCAGGGAAGTCATATGTCGGGGGAAATGGAATTAACAGCGCTATCGCGCTCAAACGAAACGGCATTGATGCTGGGTATGTTGGGGTCATTGGAAATGATGAAGAGGGAGAACTCGTAATTGCTGCTCTTGAAAAAGAAGACATCGATTGTTCAAGAGTGGCTAAGCTGAATAAAAAAACAGCTTGGACAAAAATAGAACTAAACAAAGGCAACAGAGTTTTTGTTGATGAATCTTTGGGTGTGCAGCACAAGTTTGATCTTTTCGAAGAGGATTATGTTTACTTAAGAAATTTTGCCTGGGCTCATCACACAATTTTTTCTAACTGGCCCACTGCAGTTTCTGGTGGAATCGAATCATATTATGAAAAAGTTGAAAATCAGATCCAAAGACTGCACAGAAATCAAGTAAGAGTTTCGGTAGATTTTTCTGAACAGTTTGATAGAAAGCTCCTAACTTCCTTAAAAAACCGTGTGGATTTGGGATTTTTTTCGAGACCAGAACTTTCTCGCTCTGAATTAAAAGAGGAATTTGAAAAGCTTTATGGATACGGGTTCTCCGTCGTTGTCATAACTATGGGTGCTAGGGGTAGTGCCTCGTTTGCTGGAAGAGATATAATTACTCAGCCGGCAATTCCCACAAAAGTGGTTGATTCTCTTGGGGTAGGTGACGCATTTATAGGCGCCTTTTTGTCACAATGGGTAAGGGAGAAAACAATAAAAGTCACATTAGAGTTCGCCGCTAACTACGCAGCAAATACTTGTTTGATAAATGGCGCATTTTAAACTTAAATTTCACTGAGAAAAACGTAGAACTGTTAATGTAAGAGGCTAACTCGCGTGAAGATTTCAAGAAGAACAAACAGGCTGAAACACTATTATTTACAACTAATCCTTAAGAACAGGAGAACGAGTGTTTAACTTTAACGAGGATCGATTTGTAAAGGTAATCGAAGACGCGCTGTCTCTTCGCGTTGACGTGGAAAAAACAATTGACGATTTATACGACAGAGGATTTGAAAACTTATTCTTGATTGGAGTGGGCGGGACTTACGCCCATTTTCTGCCAATGAAATACATATCTGAAACGCTTTCAACAATGCCCGTCCACGTGGTTCAGGCGGCAGAGTTCATACTTCAGGGCAACAAACATTTTTCAAAAGACTCTCTATGCGTCTTCTGCTCGAGGAGTGGTGACACTAAGGAAATAGTAAAGGCCATTACATTCTGCAACAAGGCCGGAGCCACCACATTGTCTTTTGTCTGTAACTCGGGCACTTCCGTTTGCGAACTTTCTAAGCACCATTTTGTAAGTTTTGCAGAAGATGATCATCTGGCCGAATGTATTTATCTGGAAATGTACCCTGTAATATTCCGTTTATTAAAAAACCGTGGGGAATTTGTGGAATACGATAAAATGTTCGCTCAAATTAACTCGATTACCCCTTATCTTGTAAAGGCTAAGGAGCAAACCGAAGAAATGGCAAAGTCCCTCGCTAAACATCACAGGGATACTGATTATCACATGGTTATCGGTTCCGGCGCGGTTTGGGGAGAAGCATATGATTACGCCATGTGTATTCTCGAGGAGATGCAGTGGATCAAAACAAAGTCTATCCATGCAGGAGAATATTTCCACGGTACAATTGAATTGACCGAAGAAGACACCAGCATTATTTTGCTGTACGGAGAGGACGCCACAAGACCTTTGATGGATAGGGTCTATAATTTTGCGATTAAAATATCGAAGGAGGTCTCCGTTTTTGACACCAGGACTGTTGAACTTCCAGTGGACGAAAAATATCGCCAATATTTGTCACCGTTAGTCATTTATACGATGCTAGAACGATTCAGCTGCCATCTTGAAAAAGAAAGAAATCATCCGTTGACCACAAGGCGTTTTTATCGTCAGTTACAATATTAGCCGTGATGTCAAGGTAACTTGAATGCCGGTACGTGGGAGATCTTCAAACACAATGCTGCGGTAGGATTTAAAACCGGTTTTCTGTCACCACCAGAATGGTGAAGACGTTGACAGCGTTAAAATATGAGGCATGAAGTACCTCATTTGGTTCATGATATCGATCCGCAGGTCACGGTCCCAATCTGCATGGAATCAAGAAATAGACTGTTTTATTAATTGGATACGGTTCATACACCCGTCACATTTCGATTGAGTGATGGGACCCATTTAAGCATTCATGAAGCAGCATTGACTGATTTTGCTTCTATGACGCTTGCTCACAAAGAAGATACCCGATTTGAAGTGGATCTTGTTCCGTGGTCTAATGGTGATAAAGTTAGAACTGACAGTGAATATTTAACCCCTTGGCGAACGATTCAAATTGGGAATTCGGCAGGTGACTTGATTGAATCTAATCTCATTTTGAATTGTAAACATTCTTATCATGCCGATCAAACCGGCCGGATCGGCAATTCCGCCTAAATCGACGATAATATGGTCAATATCATGAAACTTTGGAGATTCGTATGAAGTACAAGACTGTACCCGCCATGCCCGGTTTATCATTTTCGGCTGTTGGCTTTGGTTGTTGGGGAATTAGCGGTGGTGATGTCTGGAATGGCACCACGGATGCAGAGTCGATTCGCACCGTGCAAACGGCCGTTGACCTCGGCATCAATCTGTTCGATGTGGCTCCGGTCTATGGACTAGGGCATGCTGAAGAAATACTCGGCCAAGCACTCAAAGGGCGGCGTCATGAGGTGATTATCGCCAGCAAGTGCGGCTTGGTCTGGGATGAGGCGAAGAATGTAACCCTCAATCTCAAAAAAGCATCTTTAATGCAAGAAATCGATGACAGTCTCCGCCGCCTCCAGACAGGCTATATCGACATTTATCAAATGCATTGGGCTGATCCAGATACGCCAGAAGAAGAATCTATGGAAGCACTTGAAGCGATCAAGGCATCAGACAAAATTCGGCATATCGGCGTAACTAACTTTTCACTAGAGCGCACAAAACGCTGTATGTCGGCCGGGACGATTACCAGCCACCAGGGGCTCTATAATTTGCTGGAACACAACCCGACCCACTATCACAACATCCCGTTGGAGTATCGCACGGCCGATGAGGTTCTTCCCTTCTGTGCCGAAAACGGTCTTGCCTTTTTCCCCTATAGCCCCCTCTTCCAAGGGTTACTGACGGAAGCGTTTAAAGCGGCCGACAACTTCGACGAAAACGACGCCCGCGCCGCCAACCCGAAACTCAACGGGAACACGTTTGACACCTACTTCACCATCGCCACCGAAATCCGCGAGCTTTCGGCCGAAATCGGTCAGCCGGTCAATCAGTTGGCCATCAACTGGCTCGTCAATCAAGATGCGGTCACCTCGGTGATCGCCGGTGGACAAACGGTTGAACACGTCACCCAAAATGCGGCCGCCGCGTCATGGGATCTCACCAACGATGTCATGGCCTTGATCGACCAAATTTTGGCGCCGCATCAGGCGAGTGGGTTGGTGTAGAGAATATAGAGTAGAGTTGCTCATCACGCAAATGCAAAAAGTATAAATAGGTTGTGGTGGTGTGTCTGACTGTGAAGAATTAGTGGGGGTCACTCACAGGAGATGATTAGGCAGAGATCCTAATAATCAATGTCAAATGTAAGAGGAGTATTTCTAGCCATGAGATAGCTTGAACCTTCCTCAACAGCCACATCTGTTTTTGTCAAACTTCCGGAGTCACGGAGCGCAGCAAAGATCCTTCTTTGAAAGGGATAAGGGGGGGTGGGGGGAACAACAATTGAGCCTCTTCAGGACATCCAGTTCCTTTACTCGGGAGATGATATGGTATATTGCAGTTATTTTATTGACTGGGACCAGGAAGGTATGCGGCACCATGGATAAGGTTCTGAATCTTCAGGACATGAAGGGAAAAGTGCTTCGATCGGTTGGCGAAAACGTTCTGGCCATTTCAACAGGGTCATGGATTCTTCTCCATCAGGGTCGGTATCTACACCTTTTCGGTTAAAGATCTCACAGATCCTAGACTGCATGGCTCCTGGGAGCATGTTGTAATGAGGATGATACCAGAGTGTGATCAGAGTTCTTTCATCTTCAGATTGATTAGGAAAAGAACCGTGGATCAGTCTAGCATCTCCTACTATGACATCTCCGCATTTTACTGGCACTGGTACCTCTTCAGATAACGAATTGTAGATCGAATCATTTGGGTCTTCAACTCTTGAGACCGATTCAGTATGCGCTTTCTGGTTTAAATGTAAGGGGTGGTAAGACCTGTGAGAACCTGGAATAACACGCAGGCAACCGTTCTGAGGATGAGTGTCCTTAAGGTAGATCATCACAAAGACCTGGGCAATTTGGACTGTATAGGAAAGAGGGTGATCCCAACCCCACCAGTCCTGATGCCAGAAAAGAGCCGGACTGTTGTTTGGTTTGCTGATTATGTATCCTGAACTAAAACGAGTATCATCGAAGCCAAGTATCCTAAAAATTTCTTTTAATTTTTCGTTTCCAATCAGCATGCCGAAATCAGGATAATCAGCAATAAGTATCAGGCTTCCTTGGGATTTATTATTCTTTCTGTGTTCAATTGTCAACTCTTCAAGAGCCTGACGAGATACTCTTTTGATTTTTTCCAAAACTTTCTTTTCCAAAGCTTGATTGAAAACACAATAACCTTTTTCCTTCAATTGAGAAAGTTTTGTTTTCATGAGTTAAGCAAAATTATAATTTATCAAAAAATCTTTAAGGATCCACTGGATAACAAACGGTCTTTTTACAAGCATCCAGATGGAAAAACCAAGAACAATAATCAAAAAATATACTATACCGATTTTATTTAATTATCAAGATAGCAAACTTTGGATTATTACTGGTTGTGGTAATGTGAGTAAGATAGCAATCCCAAAAAATAAGTACTGTCCAGATCAAAAACGTTGCATACCATTAGTAAAGGTTTACTTGAGAGATTATTTAGTGATGGGTATAGTAACAATGAACTTACTGAAAAAAACCTTACTGTCAGTACTACTGAAAAATTATTACCAATTTATTTCAAAGATAATTAAATTAATTACAAATATTTGAATTCATGACTAAAAATTATTATGAGCCAGCAACAAAACCAATGCTTTACTTTATTGGAGTTACTACATCCAAGTCTTCAATCATGAATTTGTTCCCAAAATGGGCGGAGCATTTAAAACTATCTGACTGCGAAATCAAAGGGTTCGATTTAAAGCTCCACGATGAACCAGCAAAATATCGGGAATGTGTTGAGTTCATAAAAAACGACCCTTTATCAAAGGGTGCCTTAGTGACAAATCACAAAATTGACCTGCTAACGGCCTGTCTCGACCAATTTGACTTTCTCAATGAACACGCAGAGCTAATGGGAGAAATTAGCTGTATTTCAAAGCAAGGTGAAAAATTGTTCGGTCACGCTAAAGATCCCATCTCCAGTGGTCTCGCTCTAAATAAATTATTGCCTGAAAATTACTGGAAGAAAACAGGTGGTGAAGTTATGTGTATTGGAGCTGGTGGCGCTACAATCGCAATTTTGTACAATCTTATTAAACATAGGCAAAATGGTAATCATCCTTCAAGAATCGTTGTAACTGACATTAGTCAAGCACGGTTGGAATCAATTAAACAAATTCATTCACAAATCGATACAAATATCCCTATTGAATTTCAACTGTGTTGTGAACCAGAAGTTAATGATGCCCTTGCAATGAATTTAAAACCACATTCATTGATAATTAACGCTACAGGACTTGGTAAAGATAAACCGGGCTCTCCCTTTACGTGGGGAGTTCAATTTCCTCAATTCAGCATTGTTTGGGAGTTGAATTATAGAGGAGAACTTATTTTTTTGGATCAGGCTGAAGCGCAGAAAAAAGAGAAAAACCTGATCATACATGATGGATGGGTTTATTTTATTCATGGTTGGATTCAGGTAATAGCAGAAGTATTTCACTTGGATATTCCAACTCGCGGTCCTTCTTTTGAAAAACTTTCTGATTTAGCTAGGAGTATCAGGAAATAAGTTATGACAAAAATACTCGTTACTCCCAGATCTCTGACTGTTAACAAAAGCAGGTTATGATGTGATTTTTTCCATACATGGGTTCAGCCAAGCGAATCCGATCTGATTAAATTATTACCAGTGTCTGTGGGTTATTTAACACGTGTGCTTCGGCTAGAGCACCAGACTCTTCTGGACTGGCATGATATTTCTCTTCAGCCTATTCATGACTTTCTCACCAATTGTAAATATAAGGTGGATCCTCAATAATGGTATGGTATTCCTAACTGATAAGAATATTTAGATTCTGAAAATTCATCCCTTCACCCATTTCATTTAATAAAATAAATTGGTATTTAATTTTTTTCTTGACAAATTTTTAAAAAATATTTATATTTTGCCAAAACCTTTTAGCATCAGCAATTTTCATGCGTCAGAATGCTGGAGAAATTGCCATAAAATCTTTTGGGATCATTCATGGAGTTCTTGAGTATGGGAAGCCTATGGATCAGATTTTGATTCCTCCTCAAGTGATTATCCGTTGAACAGTATTCTAAACATGGACCATGTTAAGGTATTATGAAATTGCAAGTAGCATTTGATATTCAGCATTCTGATGAGGTACTTGAATTAGTGGAGGTAAATGGGGATTTGATTGATATTGTTGAAATCGGCACCCCATTGATCTTGAAAGAAGGTCTCAAAAGCGTACAAAAAATCAAAAAAGTGTATCCAAATCAAACAGTCCTTGCTGACCTAAAAATCATGGATGCCGGATCATTGGAAGCACAAATTGGTTTTGATGCTGGTGCAGACATTGTTTCTGTACTGGGACTTGCTTCCAAAAAAACTTTGACTAGTGTAAAAAAGACTGCTGTTAAAAATGGAAGGAAAGTTATGGTGGATATGATCAATCACCCATTTCCTGAAAAAAAATGGCATGAACT
>JYMV01028279.1_pt1 | contig 10258 bp, 9 predicted proteins | sample 338911 | NCBI WGS metagenome assembly JYMV01 (sample SAMN03354496, study PRJNA234377) | hydrothermal vent metagenome | biome: Deep sea; feature: Hydrothermal plumes at the Eastern Lau Spreading Center, Western Pacific Ocean; material: Seawater | place: Tonga | collected 2009 | depth 2000 m m
GACACGGTACTTTTCTACAACGAGCACACCAAGGCTATGGCGCGCGACCTCTTTTCGGTGGCGTAAATCTATAGCTCTTACGCGCGACGCTCTTCATAATTCAGCGCATCGATCGCGACGGCAGGATTGAGGCGCAACAGGGTGTCACGAGCCGAAGTCGCTTTGAGTTCATTGACCGATGCCTGGGTATGGACAATCTGTCGCTGCAGATTTGACTCATCGACCTGATCATAGTCACTGATGATGAGGTGACCGACACCAGCTGCCGCCAGATACATAGAAACCGGAGAGCCCAGACCACCCATGCCAATAATCAGAACCTGAGCGTCCAGCAACCGTTGTTGCCCGGTTTCTCCTAGTTGTGGAAGCTTGATCTGCCTACTGTACCGTTCGGTCTGCTCAGGATTCATGACAGCGTACGCCAATTAGCTCTGAATTATCCCAGGAGCTGTTAAAGGGGTTGACTATACTTACAGAGATCTCATCTCACCGGCCCATCTGTCGGACAACCCAATCCTGAAAGTAGCGTACGTTTTCTTCCCAGGTCGTTGAAAACTTGACGTCGTCTGCAATAGGAGATGAACGTGCTAGTTGCTGTAGTTCCATACAGCGATGATCTTGTGACCGAATCCCCGTTCGCTCGTTAAGTGTTCGGTTCTTACCGAGCCACCGCTCAAGCACTGCTTCTCTACCCTTGATGTGATCGGGGTTGCCCACTACGCCAGGGGCAAAGAACCAAGCCATGTTTACATGTGTGTGCCCAGGACCTATTGGAGTATAGATCGCAGGCGCAAATGCTGTTCGCCCAACGGTTGCGGTTACATTCGGAAGAATCGCATTTGCGGTACTAGTTGGTCGTCCTGGGTCCCATTTTGTGGGTAATGGTGGCAGTTCATTGTTTAGACCGGGATCTCTACGCTTTGGTCGATTGCTGGTAGCCGTTAGCATCATGGTATTGGTCTTCGCAGTCATTGCCGTATAGGGTTCGCCGGTTTCTAGGTCAACCTCGTCTGACATTCGGTCGAATATTCCTTCATGTACCCAGACATGATGGTAGACCTCCCAATTCTCCATCACGAGTTTCCAGTTCGCATGAAAATCCCAATTTTCTGTCTGCTCCATCTCTAGGCAGTCAAAATCATAGTGCTCCAATTCTTTGTCCATCGGTCCAAGATAGTCCTTTAATTCTGGTGCCTTGCCATCCAGATTTACGAACACGATGTGATTCCATAGACCCGAGCGTACCTGTACAAGGCCATTGTCACAGGCCTTAACGGGCTTTCGATCAGATTTAGGAGTGCCATCCCAAAACGGTGTTGCAATCAGGCTGCCATCAAGATCGTAAGTCCACCCATGATAGGGGCACTTGAAATTTTGCTGACCACTGCAAGGTTTTTCTATAACGATTGTGGCGCGGTGTCGACACACGTTATGAAGCACATGGACCTGGCCTGAACGGTCTCGGCTCAGGATCATCGGTAAACCTAATACAGTCAGGGGAACAGCATCGCCAGCTTCGGGCACCTGGGAATCGAAAGCGATACCCATCCAAGTAGAAGGGAAAAGGGATTTCTGCTCAGCTGCAAAAAATTCTTCACTTGTATATATCGCGGCAGGTAAGCCACGTGCATCATCGAGAACTGGGTTTCGAAGCCCTTTGAGAACATCCTCGGTTAATAAATTATCAATATCGATGGACATATTTTCTCCTTACGATCATGCTAGAACGTCTCTCAGATGACGTAGTCAGTAGAGGCAGATCAAAATTTTAATAGACCGTAATTGAAGCCTCTCTATGGCTCTAGGTAGTGTATAGCGATTCAGGTCACTTCGGGGGTTGATCCATAACCCCTGGACGTGCTCATAATATTCTATTCTCAGAGCGGATAATTCCATAATAGTCTTCTGAATTGGGTCATCATTTAGGCATGAAAATTACAGCACCTTGGGTGGGGGGGCTTAGATGTTGAGCGCTTTAAAGTCTGCGAACCGACTGTGGCAGTCACCCGTATCCGGAGTCCTTCAATACGCGATAGTAATGATCGGGCTGGTATGGGTGACGATCGAAGGTGCTGCAGGTATGGGATACAACTGGCAATGGTACCAGATCCCGAGATACTTCTATCGAGTCATTGATGAGGAATTGATTTGGGGGCCTCTTGCAACGGGGTTGGTAATTACTATAGAAATATCGCTGTATTCAATGCTTCTGACATTGGTACTTGGTCTGCTTACAGCCTTATTGCGAATGTCGAATTCTCTGTCGGGCCAAGTTTTGGCCCGAGTGTATTTGGAGACCATTCGCAATACACCGATGTTGGTACAGATCTACGTGTTCTACTTTGTAATAGCACCAGTATTAGGTATTGATCGATTCTGGACGGGTGTGTTGTGCTTAGGTCTTTTCGAAGGGTCCTTCGCTTCAGAGATTATTCGCGCGGGCATTAATTCGGTACCCCGAGGACAATGGGAGGCAGCTTCCAGTGTTGGGTTGTCTCGATTTGCTTCCTACAGGTATGTGGTATTACCGCAAGCAATCCCGCTTATGTTACCGCCGATGACCGGAGTGTTAATTAATTTGATTAAACACTCTGCAATTGTGAGTGTTATAGCTGTATTTGAATTGACTACGGAAGGGCGGAATATAATTGCAGATACTTATATGGCCTTTGAAGTATGGTTGACGGTTGCTGGAATTTATCTGGTATTGACTGTTAGCCTTTCAATTTGCGTAGGGTATCTAGAGCGTCGTCTGCGACAACCAGCCTAATGTTCTAATTTAACAGATTGTATAGACACCATAATTAAGAATATTGCCATGAATACGGGAAAAAGACTTCGATTGAACCTAGTCGATCTGATGATTTTTATCATCGTTATAGCATTTATGGTCTACCTCTATTACCGGGTAAATCTTGTACTGGCCTACAGTTGGGATTGGACCATCATCCCGTTGTATATGCTTCGAAAAGATGACGAGACTGGTGGGTGGGTCGCTAATCTTTTGTTGTTGGGTTTGTATACAACCATAAAACTGGCACTCTGGAGTATTGTGTTTTCCGCATTGATCGGCGGGCTTATGGGAATTCTTAGGACAAGTAAACGTGTGTTCCCCAGAATGCTAAGCCGAACCTATGTTGAACTGATACGAAATATACCGCCATTGGTATTTATTTTTGTGTTCTTTTTCTTTATTGCGGGTATGTTGATGCCTCTGTTTGGCATCGAAGAATTTGTCAAGAACGCATCACCCAAAACCCTGACTATCATTGGTTGGGTCGCGACAGACCCAAAATTACTCACTAATTTTATCGCGGGCGTGATCTGTCTTTCTCTTTTTGCCGGAGCTTATGTCACTGAGATTGTCCGGGCCGGTATCCAGTCGATTCCTAAGGCACAATTTGAAGCAGGCGAAAGTGTGGGGCTTTCTAAGTGGCAGATCATGCGCTACATCGTACTTCCACAGGCCTTGGCGCGTGTTATACCGCCTTTAGCTGGTCAGTTTATTATCCTAATTAAAGATTCATCGCTGGTATCATTGATCTCAATTCAAGAGCTAACTTTTATTGCGATGGAAATTGCGAACTCGTCGGGACGGTTATTCGAGGTGTGGATCTTTGTAGGTGTGCTCTACTTTGTGATTTGTTATGGACTTGCTAAGGTTTTTGGAAGACTTGAGAAACGATCTGAATCGTATCGATAACGTGATTCAATATTCTGTGTGAATGTGTAAGATAAAGGCCGGTCAATCGAGATTGACCGGCCTTAAAAAGTCAATTAAATATAGTTCTATAATTTAGTCTGGTAATTGGTCAGCCCACTTTCGGGTCGTAAACCAATAAGCGTGCCGTTCCTGCAGCCAACCGCTCGCTTTGACATTATCAATCCAGTTGTTGAACCAGTTGAGTATGTCTGGGTCACCTTTTCTAACGGCAAAAGCTTCTCGTGTGGGTGACATTAGTGTTTTGTCGACCACAAAGAGTTTGTCGCCACGTTTTTCGATATCGTAGGCTGCTTTTGGTGGGGTCGAAGTCGTTGCGTCAACTTTGCCATTTGCGGTTTCCTGGATGCCCATGGTGCCGTCGTCAAAATATATTAACTTCGCTTTGGGGAAGTTCACTTGCGCTGCGATGGCGCCCGTTGAAGCACGTCTCGTTGCAATTGTGATATCAGAAGAGTTGTAATCTTCCAGTGTTTTTAGGCCTTTCTTTTTTGCCATCGCTGTGCTGCCCACAAGGATGTAGCCAGTGTTTGCGTATGGGTGCGTAAAGTTAACCGTCAAGTTGCGTTTCATTGTGATTGACATACCACTGATGATGACGTCGAATTTACCAGCAAGCAGTGCGGGTATGATTCCATCCCAGGCGGTGGGTATGTGTTCGATTTCAACACCCATATCTTCAGCAACTCTCTTGCCGACGTCAATTTCAAACCCGATCAGGTCGCCTTTTTTATCCCGCATTGCCCAAGGTACAAATGTTGAAAGGCCAATACGTAGTGTGCCACGCTTTTTGATTGCTTCCAGTGCGCTCTCTGAAGACAGTGACTGGCGCGTGCTGCCGGCCAAAGCAACATTTGTCGCACCGATCAGTATGCCAGCTGTAATCAAAGCACCGACTAGCATTTTAAGTAGTTTCAAAATATTCTCCTTTTTGTAACTTACACTAGTGATTAGTACGGACCCGTCGTTGATATCTAACTGATGGACAATTTATCAAGCAACCGAGCCGTAATTCGTGGTTGATCCGAACTTGATTGGATCAAAACCAAGATTAATGTGCGCGGTGAAGAATTACAAGTAGTACTACTGCGGTTTGGGCAGAAGGACTTTTGACCTATGAAGTACGACTTAGGTATTTAAGTGCTATAAGATCAATTATTATTGCATCAAAAGGGACTGAGAAGGGGGCAGCAAGTATGGTTGATCGACGAAAAGATCGTGCGATGGGAGCAATTATTGGTAGCCTGATCGGGGATTCAATCGGGATGGGGTGTCATTGGTACTACAACACAGAAGAGCAGGAACGAGATTGTGGAACGTGGATATCAGATTACCAAGATCCGAGTCCGAGCCGACAGGATACCTGGGGAAAAGTCTCGAAACTTCGTTATGACCTAGGGTTGAGATCAGGAGATGTGTCGCAGACAGGCGAATTCTCTGTAATGCTGATTGAGTCGCTTTACGAGAATGGGGGTGTTTATAAACAAAGTGACTTCACCGACCGCGTAAATCAGCTCCTAAAACAAATAGATGGGACTTCAATGTCGGGGCGTTTCACAGATAGGGCCATTCGGCATTTGTGGAAAAATAGAAGCGCTGATATTTCGTGGGGCGATGCAGGGAGTGATACGGACACAGCTGAAGCTGCAATTCGTGCGATCAGCCTAGTGGCTAGAAAAATTGATAACCAACAGCAGCTTGCTGCTGAGGCGTACGAGAATATCTGGCTGACGCACAATAATTCCTACGTCGCAGGACAGTCACTCACCTATGCTCTCGCAGTGGCAGGGTTGATACAGGGGATATCACTTTCGGATATTCGCGCCCATATGTCACAACTCGGCGATGATAAATATATTTGCGATCGTACTGTTTCCCCCGATATACGGTTCCAGATTGGAAACGAGGCTGCGCAGATGGGCGCAAATCAAGAACTTGATCTAGATCCAGTCGTAGTCTGTCGACTTTTTGGAATGAACTGTACCTTGGGATTTATGTTGCCAGCCGCTTATTTCTTGATTCACCGCTATCCCGCAGATTATGAGATGGCTGTACTGACAGCTGTGAATGCGGGGGGTAATAACATGGCACGGGCCGCATTAGTGGGTGGTTTGTCGGGCGCATTAGTTGGTCTTAGCGGAATTCCGGGGAGATTCGTAGATGGTCTCAAGAATTCTGAACACTACCTGGATATGGCAGATGTTGTTGCGAATTAGTAGGTGCGAGAGAAAATTGTCCGAGATGTTCAGGAACTGACTAGACTGCGAAATATTTTTTGTTGCTAACGGGGTGCTAGGTCTTGTCTTACTTTCTCTAGTCGTCTCAACAAGCTGGCTGAATTTGGAACTAGATCGTAGTCAACACACCGACTGATATCTTCTTCCAGCGTATCCCATTGAATCGCCTGCAACTGCAAACTAGAAAAAGCTGACATGACTTTTCTGTCACCCATTTGTAGGATTGGGTTACAGGTTCTATCCGCAAACGCTATCTTTACACACGTATCTGGCTCGAGTATGTAGTCTAGAAATGGATCAGCCCAAGGCGATGTGTGTTCATGGTCAAGCACACAGGTGACTTCGGTAAATACGATACCACCCCGTCCGTCAATCGGGCCCCGAGCAGGGGTAATTGCAGTCACCTGATAATTTCCATCGAGACGGGCAGGTGAAGCGGTGTAAGTTCCACCACTGAGGTAAAAATCAATTCTGTTGTCAATGAGGGCGCGATTGAGTGTGTGGTGGTCGTGAGTTGCTATAGCCGTGTTTCGGAACCACCTTCGGGCAGTTTTCTCAAATTGATCTTCTTCATCCTGACTGAGTAGGTTGAACGGGTTAAGTTCAGCAGCGATGCAGATATGGAATAGATTGAAATCATCGTACAGTAATATGCCATAGCGCTGGTATAGATCTGGATCGTCAGCAAGGTGAAACCCCTCATCTACGGCGAGTTCGTGTGAGATCTTGTCAGAATTAACAACTAGGTTGAATGAGCCGAATCTTTGGCAGACTCCGATTTTGTTTTGGCCATCTGCGGACCAACTCCACCGATCAAGATGAGCCAGTGTCGGAATTGTCCTCGCTTCTTCGCGTTCAAATCTATTTTTATCGAGTGGACGAACAAGGCCATTTGGGTAGAGATCTTTCTGTACCCACGCATTGTTGATATTGAGTACATCGAATTTTGTTTCGAGCGATCGGGCTGAAACATGCTGTGCAGCGAGTGAATCTGAGATCAGTGATTCGGTTTCGACGTTGATGTCGTGTCTGAATCGAAATGGATCTAATACTGAACCACTGTCGTACCCCTCCCAGCAAAAGATTCTCAGATCTACGCGCTGGTTGGGCACGGTCAGTTGTTATGCCGATAATCTCTGCGAGTTCTAATGTGAGAGGATCTGACTCAGAAATAGGGAGGTTCTGTCGCTTTTGGGTGCGGTGAAGAAGTCACTGGGCGGTGCAACCTCAACAATTTCGCCATAGTCCATAAAAACCATAGTGTCGGCCACGGTCTTAGCAAAGCCCATCTCGTGGGTCACTACAACCATAGTCATGCCTTCATGTGCCAGTTCCACCATCACATCGAGCACTTCCTTGATCATTTCTGGATCGAGAGCAGAAGTTGGTTCATCAAACAGCATGATTTTCGGCCGCATACATAAACTTCGTGCGATCGCGACCCGTTGCTGCTGGCCACCCGACAGTTGGCTGGGATATTTGTTGGCCTGTTCCGGGATCTGAACCCGTTCCAAATATTGAATTGCAATATCGTTTGCTTCTTTGCTGGATAAACCGCGGGCCTTCATTGGCGCAAGCGTCAAGTTTTCAAGCACAGTTAAATGTGGGAAAAGGTTAAATTGCTGAAAAACCATCCCGACTTCACGGCGTATCGTTAACACATTATTCATGTCTTCCGTGAGTTCGATCCCATCCACAGTAATGGTGCCGGCATCATGCGATTCAATATGGTTGATGCAACGGATCATGGTCGATTTTCCTGAGCCGGATGGGCCACACACGACAACTTTTTCACCCACGTCGACGCTTAAATCAATATTCTTGAGTGCTTGAAAGTCACCAAAGAATTTATCGACGTTATTTAGTTCAATGATCGGTTGAGTAGATGATTCGTTCATAGCGGGGTAGTTTAGTAAGTGGTCGCGGCAGATGATTGATAGATCATTATAGAATTTTTCGAGCTAGATAATGGTAGAAATCCCACACATTACCTTCATAGTTTGCCGGTGCCAGTGGGCCAGTGTCTAGATACCGGGATTGTAGCCCCCGTTGAAGTCGACATAGTTGAATTTTGTCTTCAGTCATTGTCCGCTCAAATAGGTCAACCGCGCTCTTGTGATCGTCATTTGAAATATTAGTATCCGAAAAAGCGATACCTCGCTTCACCCGAACTGTACTGACAGACTCAGGTTGTAAATAGAGATAAGTTACCAGGTGACCAGAAACACTGGCTACGTGAAGGGGAGGAATCGCAAACATAATAGAACGTTGCCGTTCTTCATTTGTAAGATCTGGATGGTATTGTCCTCGTTGCGGCAGATCGTCTGGGAAAGCGGAGAAGTATCCGAAATAACCTTCGCCGGCAGGGAAGTGGGTGCATAACCGAGTTGGCGTAACAGGATGTAGTGTTTCTCGGTGTACCGATGATAAATGGTAGCCCTCCATGAAATTCTCAGTCAGGCATTTCCAGTTAGTCTCCCAGCTGCTTTCTTCAGCATGGAGTTCAACCATGTCATCCATGTGATAGTGCTGGATTAATGCGCTCAGTCCCTCTAACTGTGGTGAGAGTGATGGAGCAGTGCCGTCTAAATTAACGTAGATAAAACCGCCCCACACCTCGCTGGAAAATGTTGGCAACCGGCAATTTCTCTGATCAAAATCAGTTCGATCCTCAATCAGGGGTGCGCGGCTTAATTCACCATCAAGGTTATAGCTCCAGGCATGGTAGGGGCAGATAAAGCTTTTAGTGTTTCCGGAGCCTTCAACCAGCACGGTACCTCTATGCCGACAGACATTTGACAGCACTCTGATCTCGTCTGGCTTTGTTCGAACCACGATTAGTGGTTCATTAATCAACGCCGTTGCGAAGAAGTCGCCAACCTTTGGGATCTGCTGGATCCGACCTAAACAGGCCCACTCTCTACGGAAAAGTCGTTTTTGTTCGACTTCGAAAACTTCTTCAGACGTATAAAACTCAGGAGGCATGCTTCGGGCCTGATCATGATTCAACGTCAGATATTCCCCTAGGCGCTTAACAATGTTTTCCATAATGTAGTATCAGTGAATCAAGGGCTGAACGAACCAGTAGAGCTATATACCAATAATGGTTAGTTGCAAATTAGTGTTGTCTTCTAGCCATGTTTGTACGCACAATTACGTAGATCAACCGACTTAAAGTTCTCTTGATAGGGTTTCTTGTTGAATGCAGGAATTTCATTATGTCAAATTTTAGCAAATCAGAAATGACAGGTTACAGTGGGTATTACCAGACGGTAGTCCTCACTGACGATCAGGAGTTAACCCGCACTGGGCCAGGTACCCCGTGCGGGGAGTATATGAGACGATTCTGGTGGCCCGTCGCGATGGTTGAGCAGGTCACAGATCTGCCCCTATTAATCAAAGTGCTTGGTGAAGAGTTGGTCTTGTTTAGAGATCTGTCCGGTCGCCTTGGTTTATTGCATAAACACTGCAGCCATCGTCGCGCATCACTCGAATATGGGATTCCAACTGAGCATGGCCTACGCTGCTGCTACCACGGCTGGCTATTTGACATTGACGGACGAATTCTCGAGGTGCCAGGTGAGCCTGAGAACAGCACAATTCCTGAACGTGTCTGTCATGGTGCCTATCCCGTAATAGAACACAATGGACTGGTGTTTGCCTATTTGGGACCCCCGGAGCAGAAACCGACTTTCCTGCATCTCGATACCATGAGCATTGCTGACCACGACATGGTGCCTTACGCGATTGATTACTGGCTACAGGTTGCCGAAAATCCGATGGATCCGTTTCATAGCGTGTTTTTGCATACCCGAGTAACGCGGGCACACTTTAATACTGCCTGGGGTACCTTGCCGATTGTTGAATGGCATCCCATGAACGATGACATCGGTCTATTTTTGACCAATGCAAGACGATGGAAAGACTACATGTGGGTGCGTACCGCCGAGATATTTTTGCCGGCCACGGCACAGCCACCTGATATTTACCAGAATCCAGATCGGGAGAAGTTTTTTCCGAGAGTCGGTATTACCAAGTGGACGTTGCCGGTAGACGATACGCACTGCAAGATCATTGCCTGGCGGCACTTTGGCGATGATCTTGATTTAGATGGAAAGGGGAGTCGGGCTAATGTCGGTTTGAATAAAGTCGATTTTGTTGGCCAAACAGGGGATGAACGAAGTTATGAAGAAGGTCAGAGAATGCCGGGTGATTATGAAGCTCAGGTCTCGCAAGGGACAATAACGAAACATGAGGGCGAGCATCGGGGGAATACCGACGGTGGCGTCGCTCGTTATCG
>JYMV01038362.1_pt1 | contig 10258 bp, 10 predicted proteins | sample 338911 | NCBI WGS metagenome assembly JYMV01 (sample SAMN03354496, study PRJNA234377) | hydrothermal vent metagenome | biome: Deep sea; feature: Hydrothermal plumes at the Eastern Lau Spreading Center, Western Pacific Ocean; material: Seawater | place: Tonga | collected 2009 | depth 2000 m m
TAAAGAAATTGTTAAAACTATTTATATAAAAGGGCGAATAGTAAACTTTGTTATTAAATGAGTATTTATTGCATAATTTCTAACTACTATTATACATAATATATATTATACGCATATTCTACGAAGGTAGACTGTCTTTAAATCGATTCATTTTATCCACTTCCCCCATTAATAATACTGTATCTGTTGTATTTAGAACTGTATTGGGCTCCGGATTTATGTTGGTTTCGCCAGATTTATTTATAATTCCAACCACCATTACATCATACTTTTCTCGAATATTTGAATTTTTTAACAGTACACCATCATATTGTGTCAAATTTTCCAAAGATATTTCGTCCAGGGTCAGATTCATACCTGCGTGTTTAGGTGATAATACTGAAATTGAATCTTCGACTTGTGGTTTGGATAAAATTTCCGCCATTCTATGTCCACCTGCTGTATAGGGATTGACTACCCTATTTGCGCCAGCTCGTATCAGTTTTGAGTTATTATCTTCCAAGGAACAACGACTCAGGATAAATAATTCTGGATTAGTGGTTTTCATAGACATAGTGACAAATAAATTATCCTGATCGGTATCCAATACAATCGCTACGCCTGCTGCATTGTCCACACGGGCTGCAGTTAATGTTTCTTCCGATGTTGCATCACCATGGACACAAAACATGCCTTTAGACCGTATTTTTCCCACTTTTTTATCATTCACCTCAATAATGACAAAGTCCAGGTCTTTTTCCTGTAATTCTCTTGCAATTACCGCACCCATGCGACCATAGCCGCAAATCACAAAATGGTTTTTTAATTTTGATATATTCTTCATCATTTTATTTACCCGATATTGTTCTATTTGAATGAATTCTTCTCTAAAAGTCCGGATCAGTACTCCAATGCCGGTCACCCCAAAAATAATAATTAAAACAGCCCATATTTTCCCAGCATCTGTTAAGGGATGCACTTCACCGTATCCCACTGTTGATAAGGTAATCACTGTCATATATATGCTATCGACCCAGGACCAGTTATCCTCACCCAACAAGTAAAAGCCTATGGTCCCAAAAGTAACAAGAAATAAAAAATATAGAAGGATAAATGATTTTTTATTCATTATTCATCCATTAATAAATCAGTTGAAATAATCAAATCAATAATTTCATTAGAATTCAAAACATCCATATATCGCTGGAAGACATTCAATGCAATACAATGCACTGTCAAATAATAGGTTTGGTACTGTGCCGTTCCAATAAACAAATCCTGCCATTCACTCCTTGAAAATAAATAGATATGGGGCTTAACTATAGCAGGAAACAATATGGAAATGCCATGAATTATCATGGCAAAAATTAAGTGAAAATATTATTAGGAGTAAGTTTATATAGTAAAAGGGAGCCGATAAATCGGATCCCTTTTACTTAGGAGGGTGTTCTTATATAGTAAATTTAATCATCTTCTTCCGCAGCATTAATTTTTTCCTCTTGAATGAGCTCAAGGTCTTCTATCTCTTTTAATCTTTTTTCTAAGGTGGTACTCTTTTGTTCAAGATCAGAAATGCTTTGTTTTAACTTGCGAATAGTACCTTGTACATCGGTAGATAAATCATCTATATCATTATTAACATCACGAAAATTTTTCTTTGTGTTTCTCATGAAATTATCAAGAGTGAAATTGACATCATCTATCATGGATGCAAGAGAATCTGTATTCTCCTCGATCAAATCTGTATTTGCAACTATATCTTTTTGGGCTTTCCGCAGATGTTTTCCCCTTCCAATAAATCTAAGGTTGTAAACACGTAAACTATCAGAAAATTCATTCAGGACGATATCTACATGCTCTTTATCTGCAAGATTCAATACATCCATCCGTTTATTTAATTCATCTGTTACAAATTGGAAATAAAACGCCCCGATGATCAGGGCACCTAATAAACCAAATACAAATTTATCCTTGGCGTTCATTCAATCCTCTATTTTATGTTACTTGCCTTCAAGGCGTTTTTCCCATTCACTCATTTCAGGAGCGTCATCAGATGATACATCTGATTCATCGGGGTCATCAGAGTCAATTTTACCTGGGAAAAGATCCTTTCCTTCCATTAGGTCATGTATCAAGTGGCTACGTCGTTCAGAACTTACCTTAAGGTCATCCATGATGCTTTGAACTTCTTCATTAAAATCAGTGATGGTTCGTTGGAGACGTATCATCAGTTCATCTAATAATACTTGCCCATAGGTAGCATTAATACCAGATAATAAATTATCCAGTTTCTCATTGAGATAGTTTTCTCTTCCTGCTTGATTGTCGAAATCGATACTCATAGTATTTAACAAGTTATTTCTAAAATGGTTAAAATAAGTCTGGAAATTTCATACAAGAATAGGTGTGGGGCAACCAAGAAGTTTAAGGCCAATGATTCAGCCGTTTATAGCCAAGACTATCTAGTGGCTCTACTAAAGTGAAAAGTGTTCGACTTTGTATTTTATAAGGAAGTCTATCAAAAGATTTGATTTTGAGTAATTCTTCATCTTCCCCAATGCCAGAAACCGGTATATCCATTTTGCCCATGCCGGTTATAGTCATTTTATCATGAATATGAACGGAAACCGCCAATAAGCGTTGACCTTCTCCCCAATCAAATGATTTATAATCGGTTAATATGAAGCCATCTTCTGGTGCAAATTCTAAAATAGTAAATTCTTCATTCACCAAAAAGTTCTTCATCTCTTTAATTGCATCTTCCCTCGGTTTTTCATAGGAAAAATGCATAACCATCCGAGGATATGTTGGGCAGAAAGAAAATTTGAATGAAGAAAAAGAAAGAAAGAAAAAAAGAAACAGACGCAATGTATTTTACCGTAGCACGGTGCCAATACGGTCCCAGCGTGGCGTCCAGGAATCAAGATCCAAAGAAAAATATGTGAATAGGGCTTCACCTAAAATATTATTCTCAGGAATATACCCCCAATATCTTGAATCAAGACTGTTATCCCTGTTATCTCCCATTGCCCAGTAATAATTTTGGGAAACCTTATATTCCGTCCACTCACTTGCAGGTATTCCGTCAATGACTAAAAATTGAAAATCTTCATCTTTGATGGCTTTGCTCCAGGGTGTAAGTAAAGGACCTTTTGGAAAATAATTTTCATAAACATCTTCTTTTCCTTTTCGACGAAATAATTCATTTGGATCCTGCAAGGTGAATTCATATTCCACTTCATTATTTTTTAAAGTTGCAGCATGCTCTTCCATCAGAATGATCGGTAATAAAAAACGCCAATTTGTTTCTTCATGAATTTGGAAAACATCACCGGATTTTGGCACATAAATGGGGCCAATATTATCTTTGTTTATATTTGTTTCCGACGAAAGGAATATATCAGATTGTCTAAAATTCTTTTGCATAGGAGCAGTCAAATATTTACCATTTTCCCACATAGGTATTTCTATACCATTCACATACAATTTTTTCTGTTGTACGATTAATGTATCTCCAGGACCTGCTACACATCGTTTAACATATTTAACATATTTATCCCTGGGATATTTGAATATAAGAACATCTCCCGTTGTTGGGATTTTGAATTCAGGGAATTTTATATAGGGAATAAAAAATCCAATATCGGTATAAGGGATCCCAATCCAATCCGGTGTACGCATCCCATAAACAAATCGACTTCCAATGAGAAAATCCCCTGTCATGATGGTATTTTCCATACTACCGGTGGGAACAATGTATGCTTCCAAAACAGTTACTTTTACAAGAAGTACTGTTAGTACAATAAATACTATCGCTTTTGTTTCTGATATGAGCTTTCGTTTATTCATATGGGTTTTTCCGCCGGGGAAATTAGGGAATCATTCCAGGCGAATCCCTTCAAAATGTTTAATGATTGGTTTTTTCTTTTGCAAGATAACAGATATACAATCAATTCTGATATCATCGATTTGTTCCGTTTCTTTTTGATATTGATAAATGGCATGGCTGATCTTTTTGAGTTTGTCCTTATCCACTTTTTCATCTAATGAATCAGGATTCGTTTTGAATGCAGTTTTTACTTCAACAAACACTATCTCGTCATGATTCCTTGCAATAATGTCAATCTCGCCGTGCGGCGGACAATTCCGATTCATTTCAAGAATCTCAAGTCCTTTACCTTTTAAATAAAGAGCTGCCAGTTTTTCCCCCATCCACCCAATTCGTTTTTGTTCAGATAACCAAGTCAATGTGGGCATTTGATGCATTACAGGTTTAAAGGATCGTCGATGAATTGGTGTTGCCCGATGTTCTTCCAGGGCTTTCATATGAAATTCAGTTCCATATCCGTTATGCTTTTCGAATCCATACTCTGGAAATATTCGTCCGTAATCTGCCATCATTTTGTCTCGTGTTACTTTCGCTATGATGGAAGCTGCTTTTATTGAATCTATTAGATCATCGCCGCCAACAATACCTTCGTTTGGTATGATCTGGTTTTTCAACGGGTGTCCATCGATAAGTGCTTTATCTGGTTTGATGGGGAGATTTCCCAATGCGATTTGCATGGCTTTCAGGGTTGCCTCTCGAATATTAATCTCATCAATCGTTTTTACATCCACTAGTCCAATCCCAATTCCGAGAGCTTGTTCTTGTATAATTGGAAAAAGCTTTTCTCTTTGTAATTTGGAAAGTTTTTTAGAATCCCGAAGTCCCTCAATTGTATGATCGTCGGGTAATATAACTGCCGCCGCCAAAACCGGACCGGCCAAAGGTCCGCGTCCTACTTCATCTACACCAGCTATTATTTCCATTCTTTTTTCCAATATGATAATCCGTCACTTTGTATCCAAAGAGCACCGGAATAATCTGTCCGATGAATTTGTATTTCATAATCTTTTAATCTGTTCATAACGATGGGAGATGGGTGGGAAAATTTATTGCCTTCTCCTACAGATACCACAGCCAATTCGGGTTTTATAATAGATAACACTTTTTCGGTTGTGCTTGTTATGGAGCCGTGATGCCCCACTTTCAAAATATCCACTTTCAAATGGTCTCCGAATTGAATAAGAGCTTTATCACCTTCGTGTTCCAAATCACCCGTGAATAAAATTGATTTTTCTCCCACCATTAATTTAAAAACTATACTGGCATTATTCACATTATGCTGATTCACTGAGAAGATAGAATCAGGCGCAAAGAATAATATGGATTCCTTGGGTGTTATCTGCAGTATCTCTCCAGTTTTGGGTTTCTTGATAATGGTACCTAACTCTATATAACGTTCAATCAAATGATTATAAGTCCACGAACCATATGCAGAATATGTATCCATGAGTGTGTCTGTTGGTATTGATTCTACAACGGATACCAATCCACCTATATGATCTGCATGGGGATGACTCATAACTGCCCAATCTAGTTTTTTAATTCCCAAGTGATTTAATACGGGAAGTACTACTCGTTCACCCCAGTCTTCCCTTCTGTTTCTATTCCCAGCATCCACCAGCATCGTTTTTCCATTTGAAAACTGAATCAAAGCTGCATCGCCTTGTCCTACATCCATGAATATTATATTTGTCACAGGTTTAGGTGAAATTCCTAAGATCATTAAATTGAGCATAATTAGAAATGTGATTAGACCCTTGCCACGATATTCTGATTGAAAAATGAGAAAAATACCAAGAATCATCAAACCATAAAGCGCCACATTGAAAAACACGATTTGTTCAACAGGGATAGATGAAAATGAAAAAGATGAAAAGAACTGGGCAAACCATGATATAATGGTTTGGAGCAACCAGGCAACTTTTCCAGCCGATACGGATAAAAAAGGAGAAAAGGATAAAGCGATAATCATAAATCCAACTACGACGATGACCCCAACAATGGGAACAATAATCACATTTGCCACGAGAGAAATAATGGGGATCTTGTGAAAGAAAGCTGCCGTGATAGGTAATGTCCCAATCTGTGCTGATAATGAAACTAAAAAGAGAGATAATGTATTTTTTAGGAATGAATTTTGAATGTGTGTGGGATTAATTATTTCTGGTAATAGTTTTTCAAAAAGCCCGTAGAAATAAATAATAGAAATCACAGCGGAAAAACTCAAAATAAACCCTAAACCCTTAATATATAAAGGATCATACGCTAGTAGAAGGCATGCGGCAAAGCCAATGATATTCCAAATATTCCCCGGGCGATTGACAATGGGCGATATAACATATAGACCAGCCATAATAGATGCACGAACCACACTGGGTTTCCCACCAGTGAGAGCACAGAAAGCGAATAGCCCTAAAATTATAACAACACGATTCCAACCCCACGGTATACGGATAATTGACGCAAAAATAGTTAAAATAATTAGAATATATCCCACATGCAGCCCGGACACAGCCAAAACATGGATTACACCTGTATTGGCAAAATCTAATTTCATATTTTCATCGATAGTGGACTTATCACCTAAAAGCAATGCTGTAAGCAATCCAGCCGTTTTAGGATCTGTAGCATTGTTCAGAGAGTTTCTGACAAAAGTCTGAGTTGAGCGAATCCGACTTATAATAAAAGGCAAATTGCCTTGATGAATAATGCTATCATGCTTTTTATCAATAAATAATCTACCATAACTCCCCTGACGGCTAAAGTGAGATCGAAAATCAAAATCACCGGGATTTCTTTTACCCACCAGTTTTTTCATCTCTCCTATTGATAAAAGTGTATCACCTTCATTTGGGATTGGTCCTTTTCCGAAAACAGACACATTGAAATCACCTTTGAGTGCATTGTCCGATAGAAATAAAATCTCACAATCAGTTCGCCAACCATATTCGGTTTCTTTTATGCTATGAACAATTCCCGAAAATGAAACGGTTTTGCCATGCAAAGAATCAGCGAGAGATAAGTTTTGTTCAATCTCATTGTTTCGGACAGATGAAATAAACCATCCGCTTGTAAAAATGAGACTAGAAAGTAGAAAAAGAAAAATTGTATCGGATTGCCGAAGCAAAAGACCAATGAAAATGATAAAACATAAAACGAAGGGAATCCACGTATTTTGCCAACTGATTCCAACGATAATCCCCAATGATAAGAAAATAGAACAAAAAAAATAGAAACGAGTGCGGATGATATTTTTGTACTTGTTTTCCATACATAAAATGTACCATAAGCAAGATTAGAAGAATAACGATTTGTCCTTATTCCCTCTTTTCTCTAAACTCCTCACCATATTTTTGACTTCAACGGAGATTTCATGGACAGACAGAAAGCCGGCTTAATTGCATTTGGTATTATCCTTTTTATCATGTACGCCTTTGGGCTTCATATTTTTGATGTAGTATGGTCGTTTCCAAGTCAGCGTGCAGTACCTCTTATGGTATTGGCTTTGGTGGGAACGGGTATTTATGCTACCATTCGACTCGGTTTTCCGCAATTACGATATTTAAAACATGGTATTAATGTTACCCGGGGTCTTTACGACAATCCTGAAGACGAAGGAGATCTAAACCATTTCAAGGCGCTAACTACTGCACTCTCTGCAACAGTTGGAATTGGAAATATCGCCGGTGTAGCCACTGCAATTTATTATGGCGGTCCCGGTGCACTTTTCTGGATGTGGGTCACCGCATTTTTCGGAACCACATTAAAGTATGCGGAATGTACATTGTCCATGAAATATCGTGAGATGGATGCCCTGGGTAAAACAGCCGGTGGTCCCATGTATACTATCGATAATGCTCTTGGGAAAAACTGGCGATGGATGGCAGTTGCATTCGCTTCTTTTGCAGTTATTTGTTCTTTTGCTACCGGAAATGCGATCCAGTCTTTTACAGTGTCCGATCAAATTTATTCTGAAGTTTCTGGAGTCATCGGCCAAACCCATTATTTAACCCTCAAACATGAGCTCTGGGCAGGATTTCATGTATCTATTCTGCAGTTCATAAATGGAATTGTAATGGCCACCGTTGTTGGTATGGTTATTATTGGTGGTATAAGTCGGATCGGGAATGTGACCGGATATTTGGCTCCCATTATGGCATTAGTTTATGTATCTGCTGCATCTCTTATTATTATTTCAAATATAGATAAAATAGGTGAAAGTTTTTCCTTGATATTTACCATGGCTTTTAATCCGCCTGCTGCAGTTGCAGGTACTGGGGGTGGAATTTTAATGACCATGCTTTGGGGGATTAAACGGGGGTTGTATTCCAACGAAGCCGGTCAGGGGTCGGCTGCTATTGCTCACTCTACGGCGAAAACAAAATATCCTGTACGTGAAGGTGCTGTTGCTATGTTGGGCCCATTTATTGATACACTCATTATTTGCACCATGACAGGATTGGTTATTCTCTCCACCGGTGCCTGGAAACACACACAATTTTTTGTGAATATAACAGCAACATCTGCTGAAGAAGCGAGACAAGCTATAGAATTAGGCGTTTTTCAGGGTCGTGAATTATTTAATAGCAGTTTACTCACTTCTTTCGCTTTCAAAGATGGATTGAGTTTTCTTTTCAATTATGGAGACAAGATCGTAACAGTGTCCGTGCTTTTATTCGCTGTTTCTACAGCTATAGCATGGTCTTTTTACGGTAACCGGTCTGCTGTTTACCTTTTTGGAGAAAAAGCCATTATGCCCTATTTATGGGTCTATGTGGCATTCGTCTTTATTGGAGGCATTGCAGAATTGGAAGCAATCTGGGCATTTGGGGATGCAGCCTTAGGCATTATGACATTTCCCAATTTAATATCGATTGTTCTCCTTACAGGCGCATTGAAAGGTATGACAAAGGAATATTTCTCAAAAGAACATGTCCCCTACCAAAAATGATAATTATCTAGCCGTTGCTGTGGAGGCTGCCATTGCAGCATCTCATATTATTATAGAAGCCCTGGAAAAGCCCAGGGTAGCAAATCATAAAGGGAAAACAGATCTTGTTACCGAAACAGATCTTCATTCGGAAAACATAATCAAATCCATTATTCGTGCATCTTATCCAGATCACGATTTATTAGCAGAAGAATCTGAGAAAGAATCATCCGAATCTGACTTTCTCTGGATCATTGATCCTTTAGATGGTACAACAAATTTTGTACATGGTTATCCTTCCTTTGCCGTTTCTATTGGATTATTTTTTCAAAACAAACCCTTGATTGCAGTTGTGTTGGAAATGCCAAACACCAAACTTTATACTGCAATAAAAAATGAAGGTGTTTGGTGCGAAGGCCAGCCCTTTTCCTGCTCACAAACAGACTCAATTGAAAAAAGCCTACTCTTAACAGGTTTTGGCTATCAACATGGTGAGTTGTGGGAGAGAAATATGGCCTTGTTCAAAGGTTTTACTGATAAATCCCATGGTGTCAGGCGACTTGGCGCTGCTGCGGTGGATCTATGCCACGTTGCTTCGGGAAAAGTGGATGGATACTGGGAGTTTGATCTAAAACCCTGGGATTCAGCTGCTGGTATTTTAATTGCACGGGAAGCAGGCTGTGTCGTATCTCAAATGGATGGATCGGATTATTCTATTTATGATAATAATATTTTAGTGGCAAATCCAAAGATTCACGAGGAAATGATTCTGGAAATAGAAAAAATTATTTAAACTGATCTATAAATTGTTTCTCAGACCAAAGAGTTTCTATTTTATATATTAGTTCTGTCTTTTTATAGAAATATATTAATTCCATAGCATAAAAGTGAAATACAGGTCCACCCTCTTCACGGGAACCTTCCCAATGATAATACACTGATGCCTTTTCTTTTTCTGAAACTACATCAAGGATCTCAATATGATAATCGTGCCATATGTCTGCATAGGGTGTCAAATCCGCTAGAAATAGAGAATCATTTTGTGAAAACTGAACCAGGATCAAGGGTACAATCAATTCAGTAAATGTGGAATCACCATTTTTTGTCAAAATTAACCTTTGCCCATCTCCTGCTCTCCCTGTAATGACAGGAGAGTTTGCAGAAACAACCTTACCATTTATTTCATGGATCAGATCACCAATATCTAGCATCGTTTGCAGTGAATCATCCACTATACCGGTCACTAGTAAGCTACCATCTGAGTATTCAGTAAATATACCTAACCCAATATAGGGTGTGTGGTAATACCTAAAGTCTTCCGAGATCATGGAATACACAATGGAATCAGCACCGGCATAGCGGGCTTCTATAAATTCTGCAATATCCGCATCTTTCAAAGGAGATGGGCAAAGGTTAATTTTGACAAAAAATGGTGATTCCACATTTACTGAATTGATTGT
>JYMV01027986.1_pt1 | contig 10257 bp, 20 predicted proteins | sample 338911 | NCBI WGS metagenome assembly JYMV01 (sample SAMN03354496, study PRJNA234377) | hydrothermal vent metagenome | biome: Deep sea; feature: Hydrothermal plumes at the Eastern Lau Spreading Center, Western Pacific Ocean; material: Seawater | place: Tonga | collected 2009 | depth 2000 m m
GAATAGGACTACTAAACATAAACCAACCAAGACTAACTGCATCATATAACCTCTGTGCTAAATCTAAATCACCATCACTGTAAGCAACACAAGCCCTAGCATATGCTTCCTGAGGTGACTTCTCACTACCTCTAAGGTAGTACCCCTTGACAAGTTCTTGTGCCTGTTCAGACATATGCTTGTCTCTTGTTCTATCTATTGTTATGTTAAGGTATTCAGTCTTCATCTTTACCCACATTAATCTCTATTATCATCTCACCATCATCATCAATCCAAGTGCTGTATGTGAGCACACCACTGTTGTGTTGCACAATAGCATCAAGCATCCCCTCTCTGTATGCACGCTTGTCACTGAAGTACACGTACACAGCACAGATTAATATCCACGCACTACTAAGTAATATATATTCATCCATAACTAATCCCCACAATAACCCACTTGTTCTTTACATAAACCATCATCTTCCTCTCCTTTATAATTTCCGTGTGGTGAGTTAGCCCATACTAACTGCTCCCTTATACCTGCCTTCTTTCCTAAGTGCTTCGAGTTAAACATACCATACACCTCGCCTTCCAGATACTTAGGGTCTTTCTGTAATTTTCTTTTAGCTTGTAAGTACACAGTCAGGTCTCTCTCAAGGTCCTCTATCACTTGTATCCTATCTTTCTCTATCGTTCTTAACTTGCCCTTAGTCCTCTCAAATATACAAGGATGACATTCTTTAGACCTGTGAGGTAGTACATCAAACCCTGCTTTAGTTATATAAGAATCTCTTTCACTACTACTGAGGTGTGCTAATGGATATATTGCTTCGTAACCATCACGCTCACCAAGAGATACTGTATCCTTCCTTGCTATAGACTCATCAGCTCTAACTCCAATAAGCACCCTGCTATTCCTAACAGTAAACTTATTATCTTTACGCCACTGTAGTAAAGGCTTTACCTTTAATTCAAAGGTGCAAAACTTAGCGAACTGATGAGGGAATGAGCACTTCTTTCTAACAAGCTCCTCAAATCCTAGCTCAGCAAACGTCTCTTCATATGCTATATCATTCTTCTCGCAGAAACTCTTAACCTCAGTCATCCTATCATTCCACCAGCTGACAGACCATCCTGTGTTACAGTACACAGCAGTGAATGTCTCCCCTTTAAAGAACTCTCTGTTCTCTATAACCCACTGGAGCATAGCTACTGAATCATTACCGCCTGATATTGAAACCATATTCTTTCTTATGATTGCGTTTCTTTTTCTAGTAGTTGTCATCCAAGAATTCCTCAAACCTTTCTCGTTTAGACCATAATCTTTTCTCGAAGAAGTCAAGTATCTCTTCAGGTTCTATCTCTAACTCATCACAGATGAGACACACATCATAATTCTGTGCTACTCTGTCCTTAAGTTCTTCGAGTGTTATCATAGTGTCCTCTTAAAAGTTACCACCCATCGGGTCAACATAGTAAGATACAATCTTGCCCGTTTGTTTGGCTGTTAGTTGGTTGTTGTAGCACTCATCCTTGTACCCACAGAATGCACAGGTCATACATAATCTTTCTTCACCTGTCTTCTTGCTTACTGTTGTAGCATTAGCAAGTCTCATAGGTGGTATGGATGACTCCATCTTATCTTTCAGTTGTATAATAAACTTATCAACGTCCTGCTCTAGCTCCTGCTTACATAGCTTGAGTGTTGACTTGTTCTTATTGAAAGCTAAGAAGTAACCTGTGTCTCTGTCGGCTGTCTTACCGTAGGCTGATAGCTGTTTGATGTAACCGAAGGCATCCTCTTTGATACCATCTTCCTTAAACTTGTTGTCGTATGACCACGCACTTGCTGTCTTGATGTCTACTAGTTCACCATCAATCTCACAATCTTGAGAGCCGTTGATTCCCTCTACTGTGTGCTTGGCTTGTTGTCCTGTTACGCTGTGTCCTGATAGTTCAATCAAACCTAACAGCACAGCTTCTAGTAAGTGTCCTTGTAGGAAGGTAAGATATACCTGACCACTGATAGGCTCAGACTCGTACCCTTTAACCTGATACCACTGTGCCCTCTCACATCTACCTATGCCTGACATACGCAGACCTGCATTACTATCCCTAGGTGACATAGCATTAACAACTGCTTCACTCACCTCAGCACCTATCTTGTCTGCTATCTTATTCAAATCCCCTGCATATTCCTTGGTTTCCATTAGGCTATATACATCTTGTACTACTGTGTTAATCGTCTTCATATTTACTCCTTCCCTTTTGTTGTTTTTATATTTTACCATATCATAGGTATCAGTGGGTGTCTTTCCAGCTGTCACCTATCTTGTACTCTCCATTAATAGGACAGCGTAAGTTATAATAAACTGTTGTGTCTCTCATAGCTGACACCACCTGCTCACCTATAGACTCAGCGTGCTCAGGTGCACACTCTATCTGTATCTCATCGTGTATCACACCTAGCTGGTGGTATGGTAGCTCACAGTTTTCGTGGAAGATAACCCAAGCACGCTTAGCTATGATACTTCCTGCTGATTGTAGTAAGAAGTTCAGTGCCGAGTGTGGTGAACGTACCTTTATCTTCCTTCCATCTATAGCCTTCAAGTATCCCTTGTGAGATGCCTTCTCTACCCTCTCTCTTAGTTCAGCTAGTGATGGTGTGTTATCTAAGAAGGCTTTCTTTATTTCTTTGCCTTCCTTCTTACCACCACCTACAATCTTACCAATAAGCTTGTCACCACCACCATATAGATAGGCATAGATGAATCTCTTAGCCTCATTCCTAGTGCCTAGACCTGCTGACTCTTGGTTCTTAGTATGGATGTCACCTGTTAGTATCTCATTCGTATATTCAGGGTCATTCATATAGTGTGCTAGGCATCTTAACTCTAAGCCACTCAAGTCAGCACCTACTAGCACCTTACCTGGGTGCACAGTAAACAAGCTACGCATATCAGAACCAAACTCTTTGTTACCTGCTGTTACCTGTTGCAGGTTAGGGTTGCTGCTACTCATACGGTTGGTTACTGTACCTATGGTGTGTACCCTAGCGTGGATAGAGTGAGTGTCTATGTTGAAACAATCCAACCAACTATCTAGCTGACTCTTCCTCTTCTGTAGCATCAGGTATCTACCTATCACCTTAGCTTCAGGTATGTCTACATCCTCTAGCACAGACTCATCGACCTTAGGCTTGAGTGTTTCAGTAAAGACAGTAGGCTTCCAACCGTAGTGCATCAGGTGTCGTGCTACCTGTTGCCTACTACCTAGATTAAGCTGTGGATAAGCATAGTAACCATACTCCCCAGCATCATTAGTGTGACACTGCAACTTAACCTGCTTGGTGTATGCCAGTGTTCTAGTTCCATCCCTTTTAAATCTACTCTTGAGTTCTGTTGCTCTTTTCCAAACAGGCAGTGGTTTAAATACCGAGTGCACTTCTTCCTCAGCTTTCCTAAGTTCATCAGTAACATCTTGTAAAACCTGATAGGCTTTACGCTCATTAAAATACCAACCATATCTTTCTTGTTCACTACAATACTCCTTTATTTTATATTCAAGTTCGAGTGCATCTCTGTTATCACGCACTGAACCCTCTAGTCTTTTATATAACTGTGTTGTTATCTCTACATCTCGGATACAATACTCCAACATCTCATCAGTGTAGTGTGTCCAGTCTGTGTAGTCACCCTTAGAAAACCTGAACCTCTCACCCCAACTAGCTAGTGAGTGTCCTCCTTCCTTCCTAGGCTCAACCAACTGACTCATTATCATAGTGTCCTCAACCTGTGTGTCAGTGAAGTCAGTACCCAACAGCCTTTCCAAAACAGGTACGTCATAAGAGATACCGTTGTGGAAAATTAGAGTCTTACCTTTATCCAACCAAGTGTTGAATGCCCATACTGTTTTAGGTGTGAACTTAGTAACTTCTTTAGTGTCTATATCTTGTACCACAATACACCACACCACAGTAGGGTCTAGCCCATCAGTCTCTATGTCGCAACTAAAAATCATTATCCTCTCCTGATGCAGGGTTGTGTCCCTTCTCCAACCTACCTTTGATGTTGTCGAAGTGTGTCCAACCTGCTTCACCTGTCTGTCCAGTACGTCTCAGCTTAGGTACTCTGATTCGGATAGAGTTACGTTCATACTCATCCTCACTTAGCTTATCTCTACTGAATAGTATGTTGTTGTGACAGGCTTGAGGGATAGCACCACTACCCTTGACATCATACTCACTAATCTTATGAGGGTGTGACCCATCATCAGGCTTACGTGTATGTGTGCTGAGTATGACACAGGCTTTGGTTTCTTTGCATAGCTTGATGAACCTATCCATCACGTCCTCAATATTCTCGTTGCTTAAGTTCTTGATTGCAGTATGGAGTGGGTCTACTAGTATGACACTACACCCCAGCCCCTTAACAAAGTACCTAATCTTAGAGAACATCTCATCAATATCAATACTACCACCACCATCGTTGTGCAACTGTACCCTACTACCAAATCCTATATCAATAGCATCAGCCATAATACTATCTACGTTGATGTCCTTAGGTTTGATTAGTTGTAGGTTGGTGTTGGTGTGTACACTTACCACCTTCCTGATTGTCTCATCAATATTATCCTCGACCATAAAGCAACCAATCTTTTCCTTGGTGTTCATAGCGAAGTGGTATATCAGTTCGTTGAGGATGGTTGTCTTACCAATACTGGTGTGTGCTATGATAGAAGTTAGCTCACCTCTAGCTAGTCCACCTCTAGTCATATGCTGTAGTTCACCAAAGGAATCAGGCAAAGGTATCAGCTCTGTGGATTGATAGTCTAGTAGTGCTAACCGCATCTCTTCTATCGAAGCCACACCACTGACCACATAAGGCTTAGCTTCCCACCATTCTGATTGGAATAACTTACCATCACCTGCTACGAGGTACTCACTGGCATCCTTGTGCTTGTTGAGTGTCAGTATCTTGCACTTGTTTGGTCCGAGTATAGGTGCTATCTTTTTAGCTGCATCCCTACCTGCTTCATCATCATCAAAGCACAGCACTACAGTCTCAAACGAGTCGAGCCATTCTAAGTTTGCTTTGATGTTATCAACACAGTTGACACCATTACCTACTGATACGAAGTTAAACCTATTACCAAACATCTCGTAAGCAGACATAGCATCCAGCTCACCCTCACATATTGTGACGTTCAACTGCCCACCTTTTATCAAGTGTTGACCGAACAGTTGGTTGGTCTTGCTAGTGTTACCCTCACCAAAGAATCTCTTTGATGCAACAACCCTAGTCTTCATACCCACTAGTTCACTCTTGCTGTTATGGTATGGATAGTGGTGCTTGATTATCTTACCATCTGCACCCTTCTCCACCTTAACCTTGTACTTCTCTAAGGTCTCAGCCCTGAGTCTCCTATCAGGTAGTGGTTGATACTCACCTATATACTTATGCTTCCAGCTGTCATCATCCTCAACAGGTTCTCTATTCACCCCACCTAGAGCCACACTTCCCTTGGTTGCTACGCCACACTTGAAGCACCACGTATGCCCGTCATCATAAACTGATAGGTTGTCTTTATGTTTGTCTTCCCCTTTCTTTGCACAGATGGGACACTGCTCTTTTCTAACTAAACTACTTTTCATATTGTACCTCTCTATTAAATTAAGCGGGCTACCGAAGTAGCCCTTTTGTCATACAAGTATTACATATTAGAATTCACTGGGGTCATACTCTCCTGCTCCCTCTGCCTTCTCTTCTACCCTTACCTTCTCGATATAAGTATAAGCATCATAAGGTGCTTTACCTTTCTTCACTTGGATGGTTACTTTATCACCGAACAAAGACAGGTGGCTAGAGTTTACCTCTTCCTTATCTGCATTATAAACCTTAGGCTCACCAAAATCCACCTTACGTTTAGCAGTAATCTGCTTAGCCCCTTTGTAATCAATCAGACTAAGACCTTCCTTCTCTGCTGTCTTAAGTCCTTCCTTATCTAAGGCAATAGTAATCTTATAATTACTAGCACCCATAAAGACATCAGGTTTGTTGATATGATTGAAGACTACTTCACCCGTTAACGATACATATTCACTCATTATTTACTCCTATATTATTTAACATTCTTAACCATACTAAGTTAGTACCTATGTAGAGACTAACTAACTATCATACTTAGTAATAAAACAACTAGGTTTGTTTACTTAGTTAGTATAGTAAGTTAGTTACTTACTTAGTGATTCTCATTATAGCACACTTTTCCCATCAGTCGTGTGCATTCTCTTATTTAATTTATGTCTTAACCTAGACCAGTGCTGATGTGCTAACTCCAACTCAAACTCAGCACGTTCTAGTTGTTCACTCAAACATACTGTGTCTTGCTTATAGTCATACTCATCATACTGCTGTGGTTCAAACAGTTCTCTCTTAACTTTACCCATCACACTCTCCTAAACAGTCATCTAATATTCTTTCTCTTTCTCTTTGTAACAACTCAAGGTTCTTTATTCCTTTCTCTACCTTGGTACGCTCAACCTTTATGGTCCTATTGATACGCTTCAAGTCCTCCTTTAGTTTTTTAGTCCAATCTATTGTACCCATACTAACTCTCCTCTTTTAATTTTCTTTCTAAATACCACTGCTCTCTCTGTAGTTGCCTATAGTTTTGCAGTGCTACCTGTTGCTCAAGGGTAAGACTCAATCCCTTCCTATCTGTCAGCACACCATCCATATAAGATGGGTTCATAGGTATGCCTAAGTACACCTCCACTGGCTCATCAACCCAACTGTCTGCTGACTCAGTAATAATCTTTAAATCTCTCTCTGCTTTCTTCACCACATACTCCACAATAGAGCAACATAGACTAGCATTAAAGTTCCTATTAAATATTCAACCATCTTACTTTCTCCTCTTATATATTGATAGATTATCTACTAGTGACATTATGTGTTCCATATCCTCTAGTATTGTAGTCTCAGGCTTACGAGGATTCGATTGTGGCGTACTTAACTTATCACCCCTAATCTTGTCCTCGATATGCTTGTCCGACTCCTTATTCAGTGCCCCAGTAATTATCTTCATTACCTTTCTTACCTCCTTTATCTATTGGAAAACCTTTGGCGATATTATCCACATCATCTTGTGTGTAATCTACTAACAGGAATTCTGCCATCTTACTATTCTCATCAGCCAACATATCTCTTTCCTCTACCAATTCAGTGGCAGAGATAATAGCTTCCCTAATATCTTTGTCCTCCGCATTATCTTTCACATCAACTATCAGTTTCATATTATTTCTCCTTAAATTGTATTCATAAAGTCTGAGCCTAAGTGCTCTGTCACAGTATCACCGATGGTGTCATTATAATTATCCCACTGGCTTTTAGTCATCTCATACACAACTTCTGCAACATCATTATTAAATTCCTCCTCACCTATATCATCGTCCCAATACTGACCACTTCCACCTAAATCCTCAGCCACCAGTGATGTCAGTACACGCTCCATCTGTGATGAGAACTTCTGAAACTGTTTCTCATTCTCTTTAATCTTCCATTCATTCATTACACTCATAATCCCATCTCCTTCATTCTTGCAGGTATGACCTTTGTATTATTACAATCAATACAGCACTCATCATCATCTTCAAAGTCTTCACCCTCTGTGTTCTTCACTGGGTCAGGATTATTCCCATACCCCTCGAAGATATCCTCACACAGACAACACCCAAAATATCTAACACCATCTCTTATTGTATTACTCATAATTTACTCCTATTTTGCGAACTCGGTTCGCTATTATTAATGTGCTAGATAAGAGATATTCTTTACCTCTTTATCCCAACACTTTCTACACTCACCACATTCACCTTTATTATCGAAACTTCTGCAAGTTGCCTTGCTTTTATCAGTAACAACTGTGCTTGTGTTATTATAAATGGGTGCTTTACCATCAATCATACTACCACTAAGGCGTATGACAATATTATCAGGCAATTCACCCTTATAATTCTTTATTAACTTACTCTCTTTAGTGGGTAGCCAATGCCTGATATTAGGTGTTGCCTTAACCACTGCCAATATCTTACCAAAATGCTCCTCACTTTGCAAGTCACCACTATCGTGCCACCTAAAGACACCACTACTCTGTATGTCCTTTTTATTAGATATTAGATATATCATTGCTCTGACCCATTCAGGTTTTGATATAGATAATAATCTACGCTCTTGTGCTTCTACAATAGCAGGGTATCTAGCATAATTACCCTTAAGTGCATAACATTTCGAGCAAACGCTACCTGTTATAAGTCTTAACTTACTACCCTTATTACAGTCCTTTGCAGGTATAGAATAACTACTCGATGGCATCTTACGTGCTTTAGTAAAACCTTGCACTATCTCTAGTGCTTGTTTTATAGTCCTGATGGGTCTTATATCTATATTATTTACTACTATCATACTTTCTCCTCATAGTCATCGTCATATTCAATATCTGTTTGCTTGTTACAGTCGAAACAGAACCCTTGAACATCATCAAGTATTGCAGTCGTTTCAATAGAATATCCACCATACTCACTCACATTAGGTTTAATCCAAGCCTTGACTTCAAATCTGACACCTAACGGCTCATCTATCAACACAATAGAGTTCTGATTTTCTATATACCCCTCTTGAAAGCCTTTGATAAAAGACTCGTCTTGCTTCTTGTTATTCATAATTAAATCATAAATATTATTCATTACATCATGCTTGTTCATATTAACTCCCCTTTAATGATATTAAGTTATCAAACACAACTTCTCTTAATGTTGTATTAAGATATTCCATAGAATAATTATTCATAAAGTCATATCTATCAACAAGAAACACGCCCTTTTTTGGTAGATATTCTGTATTGCTTGACTTAGAATAAATCCAAAAACCCGTATCATCTTCATGCTTTGTAGGTTTGATTTTGATACTAAACTCTATGTTTAGTTTTTTGTTATCTATAAACTCGTTTGTCCAATCAACAAGCCTTTCTTTTATTAGTTTGTTTTCCATAGTAACTCCCTATTTTTTCGGTTTTATATATAGCGTTATTGCGATATATGAGTTCATTGTACACCTATTGTTAGGTGTGTCAAGAGTATATAGTGAAATAAGTCTATTAGATAGATAGATAGTCTTGCAAGTCATTGATAAACCTACATAAATCTATTGTAATTATTTTCGATTAACTCATATAGACGTTAAGCCTTATAGGTATAGGCTCGTACCTTGTATATTGTAATGTCCCTATAATGTCCCTTTACAATATAATCAAACCTTTTTAATGTTTTACCATGGTTTAGGTGTTTATGTTGGTATATAAAAAGAATAGAAAATAATTCTTTACTTATTCAAAAACCTGTATAATGCTTAATTAATCAATCAGTGAATTGATGCAACCAAAACAGGTAATATTATGAAAGCACGACAAATGACAAGTAATTCAGGCAACCCCGTTGCTAATCAGTTTATTTTAAAAGACACTTATAAAGACGGCAGAATCAAAGCATTATATTTTCAATCGTATGATAGTGTTATCGTAAAGATTGCAAAGGGCAAAACATATCTTGACGAATACTATTGGGATTATTCACGCACAACGGGAAAATATAGAAATGATTTCCTTAATGAGAATATAGCAGACACTCGTAAAAAGATTGAAAGCGGTGAATACCTTTTGACTAATTTAAACTAACGGGGATATTATGAAAAATATTAAAATAATTAGTGGAAAACTAACAATAGTTAAAAGACTAAAAGGTTCTGAAAGCGGTAATCCTAGATTTTTAATAAGTATTAATAATAATGAGTACAGCACCACTAATGACGCTATGTTTGGTTATAGTGTACAAAATTATGACAATAAAACGGTTTTAGCTAGAGTTGGAATACATTATAAAAAGCCGTCAATAGAGTCAGCCGTTATTCTTTGCGAAAATGACAGAATGAAAATGCAAAGCTGTACAGTGAGTGAATTTAATCAATTTAATCAATAGGGATATTATGAAAAACAATACAATACTAAAAGAGTCAGACGTTGTTAATTTTATGCACAAATTAATCGGTGAAATGTTAGACGAAGATTATAAAAGAGTAAAAATGTTTGGTGAAACTTTAGACGAACCCGAACCCGTTGGTGATTATTATTTACTGAATTGTGCTTATCATTTAACGGACAAACTAAAAAAAGAATTTGATAAGTAAACACTAGATAAAGAAAAATAATATTAAAGCACTC
>JYMV01036238.1_pt1 | contig 10257 bp, 10 predicted proteins | sample 338911 | NCBI WGS metagenome assembly JYMV01 (sample SAMN03354496, study PRJNA234377) | hydrothermal vent metagenome | biome: Deep sea; feature: Hydrothermal plumes at the Eastern Lau Spreading Center, Western Pacific Ocean; material: Seawater | place: Tonga | collected 2009 | depth 2000 m m
GTCGCCAGTGCGCCCGGGCCGTCGATGAGTTCCTGATGGGCAGCTCAGAATTACCCCGCTAAAAACAATTACAACATCGGATCCGCTATGCCAGAACTAGAGAACGACCGCTTTCTTCGTGCCTTGCTACGTGAACCGGTTGATATGACGCCAGTTTGGATGATGCGCCAGGCCGGTCGTTATTTGCCCGAATATCGGGAGGTTCGCAAGCAGGCGGGCAGCTTTCTTGATCTGTGCAAAAACACCGAACTGGCCTGCGAGGTTACGCTGCAACCGATTCGACGTTTTCCGCTGGACGCCGCGATTCTGTTCTCAGACATCCTGACGATCCCCGACGCGATGGGGTTGGGCTTGTACTTTTCAGAAGGCGAAGGCCCCCGCTTTGAACGACCACTGACATCACCTGCCGATATCGAAAAACTTACCGTTCCCGACCCCTCACAGGAACTCAAGTACGTTACCGATGCGGTACAACTCATCCGCAAAGAACTCGGCGGCAAGGTTCCTCTCATTGGTTTTTCTGGCAGCCCGTGGACACTGTCCACTTATATGATCGAAGGCGGCAGCAGCAAGGCCTTTTCGAAAACCAAGCACCTGTTGTTCGAAAATCCATCTGCCATGCACCAACTGCTGGATATCCTTGCCCGTTCCGTTATTGAATATCTCAATGCTCAAATCCAGGCCGGTGCTCAAGCGGTGATGGTATTCGACACGTGGGGGGGTGCCCTAAGCCACCGCGACTACCGCGAGTTTTCACTGGCCTACATGGAAAAAATCGTTGCCGGCTTGTTGCGTTCCCATGATGGCCATCGTGTGCCGGTCACGCTGTTCACGAAAGGTGGCGGGCAGTGGCTGGAAGACATGGCTGCTACCGGCTGTGATGCTCTGGGAATTGACTGGAGCACCGACCTCGGTGCCGCTCGCGAACGTGTTGGCGATCGTGTTGCGCTGCAAGGCAATCTCGACCCCTGCATGCTCTACGCCTCCCCCCAACGCATTCGCGAGGAGGTCGCCGCCACATTGACCAGTTTCGGCTCTGGCACTGGCCACGTGTTTAATCTGGGCCATGGCATTCACCCGGATACCAACCCCGATCACGCTGCGGCGATGATCGAATCAGTGCACCAGCTCAGTTCGACCTAGAGCACGCATCGTTCCACGTCATCACCGCCTTGGCGAGATCGCTTCGCTGCGCCCTCATCACCGAATTTCTACTCAACTTTAGCCCTATTCTGCCGCTAAAAAACGCGATAAGGCTTATTTGTCTATTGCGGGAATGCAGGACATGGGAAACACATCATCAGCGGCGAAAAACACCGATCAAGCCATTGATTCGAGAGGAATTGCACTGGTCGTAGACGACGGGGCAACCAACCGGCTGGTGCTCAAGTCGTTGTTGTCCAAACGGGGTTTCGAGGTGGTAATGGCTGAAGATGGCGCCAAAGCCGTCGAAATCTTCCAAAATACCGCCATCGATATCATTTTTATGGACGTAATGATGCCCGTCATGGATGGCTATGAGGCAACCCGAAAAATCAAGGCCCTGTGCAATGATACCTTCGTCCCGATCCTTTTTCTGACCGAAATGACCGATGAAGAAGCCCTCGCCGAATGCATAGCAGCTGGTGGTGATGACTTTCTGACTAAGCCGTTCAGCCATATCATCCTGGAATCCAAAATCAATGCGCTGGAGCGGTTCCGCAAGGTACATAACGATGTGAATCGCCTGTATTCACAAATGCGGCGCGAAGAAGAATTCGCTGCGCAGGTATTCAGCAAGGCGGTTATCGAGGCCAACGTGGGGCTCGATACGATCCACAGCGTACTGTGCCCGGCCAGAACCTTCAGCGGCGACATGCTATTGACGGCCTATACGCCCACACGCGATGTCCATGTACTACTGGGAGATTTCACTGGCCATGGGCTTGGCGCAGCACTGGGCGCGTTACCGGTATCCGAAGTGTTCCGCACCATGACCGCGAAAGGATTCAGTGGCGATGAAATCCTTACAGCGATTAATGACAAACTCCACAGGCTGCTACCCATCGGTATGTTTATGGCCGCCCAGTTTGTGCGCATCTCCGCCGACCTGACCCATGCCAGTATATGCAACTGCGGAATGCCGGATATTTTTCTGATCGGGAAAGACCGCGACCGGATCAAGGAAAAATTCGAATCAAGCAATCTCGCGCTGGGAATTACCGGCAGTTTTGATGCGCGAGAATCAGTGGTTCATTTTGTAGTCGAAAACGAAGACCGTATCATCCTGGCCAGTGATGGTGTCGCCGAGGCATGTTCCCCCTCAGGCGAGGCATTTGGACAAGCGTTATTCGAATCCAGCATCCTGAAACCCGGGGCTTACGCCATCGATAATATAGCCGCCGCGCTCGACCAGTTCTGCGGCCATGCAGAGCAAGCCGATGACATATCTATGGTAGAAATACCGTGCACACCCGACCTCATTCCCCCGGCCAAGAAAGAGGTATCGGATTCTTGCATCAGCAACCACATCGCTACCACCAAGAACAATGAGTTCGAAATCTCACTGACACTACACGATCAAAGCCTTGCCCTGATTAACCCCATCCCGCAAATACTGGCTCACATAGAGTCTCTGGAAGGGTTTTCCTTTGATCGAGAAGCGCTGTTCACCGTTCTAACTGAACTTTATGTCAATGCCTTGGACCATGGCGTCCTGGCACTGGACGCCAGCATCAAACAAAGTGCCGAGGGATTTGGCGAATACTTTTCTTTGCGAGAACAACGAATCAATGATCTGGTTGATGGCTTCATCAAATTGTCACTGAACATCATCATCTCATCGAATCGCTCCGTCAATTTTATTATTCAAGTCGAAGATAGCGGCAACGGATTCGATGTTTCCAAGATGCTCCACAGTACTGGCGAAGCAACTGCGCTCTGCGGACGAGGGATCCCGCTCATACAGGAGTTCAGCAAGTCGCTTGAGTATAACGACAGCGGCAACATTGCGACCGTACTGTTTCAGCCCCATTTTTAATTCATGCCGTCACTAAAACGCTACAGGGTAACCCGCCCTAATCACGGACCAAAACATCTGTGGATTACAGCCGCTGCATTGTGGGCGCTATTCATTTTCGTTGGCGACAACAGTCTGCTTGGAACCAGTCAAATACTTGCACTAATCGACTCAACCAGCGCTGTGCTGGCGTTCGTTATCGGCTTCGCTGCCATCGCCCGATATGCCTGCAAAGGCGATTCCACCACCCTGCTGCTAGGGGCCGGTTTTGTCGCTGCCGGGCTGCTGGAATGCGCCCATGTCCTCGACGGTGGTCAATGGTTATTTGATCCCGAGCAACCGGCCATGGCGTCCAATGATGCGCTCTGGCGTTCCTCACAGATATTTCTTGCCCTGCTTATGTTGGCGATCGCCTTCACTGAATATCGGCATAAAATCTCCGGCAGCATGGTTCATCTTCAGGCGCGTTTTGTCGTGCCCGTTATTATTGTTGCCGCGAGCGGGGTTCACTTTGGAACATCACTCGGCATCGATTCGATCGGCTACCAGCCCGCAACGGGGTGGCCTGACGTCATCACGGTCTTTCTGGGTCTGGGATTTGGCATGGCGTTGCTGGTTATGCTTTCCAGTGGTTCCTGGCAACACAACAGTCTTGCCTACGAGATAACCGTTGCGATGATGGTTCTTTTTGTGAGCCCCGTATTCTTCGCCACTTCATCCATAGCGATGTTTGATGCGCCACACATCATCACGCATGCGCTGTCTCTGGCTGCACATGCGTGCGTACTCGGCGGACTCCTGATCGAGCTGATTCATATGGCTCATTCGTATAAAGACGAAATCGAGCTGCGCCGCATGGCTCAGCAACAACTACTGCGCAGCACCGAACGTATGACCCGGATTTTCAACTACTCGATTGATGCCATTCTGATCGTAAATCCGAATCATGACCGAATCGTGGATGCCAATGACACCGCCATGAGCCTGCTTGGCTATTCCATGCGCGAACTGATGGAAAACCCCGCCTCAGTCATTTATCCAGACGCTACTGATGCGCTGAACAAATTGTACCGTGACACAGAGGAATCGGGCTCATCGAACAGCCGATCGTTGTACTGCAGCAAAAAAGACGGTGCCATTACCCCGATTGAGATCTCGACATCGGTGGTCGACATCGATAATGAAACCTGCATACTTTGCATGATCCGGGACATTGGGGCACAAAAAGAAACCGAGGCCGCGCAGAGTCGACTGATCGATATCATTGATTCAAACCCCGATTTCATCGCCACCTTTGACATGGAGGGTGAGATACTTTTCATGAACCGTGCGGGGCGTATATCGCTCGGTTTCGATGCCGACGAAGACTTATCAATCTATACGATAAAGGAACTATTCCCTTCAGAAGAGACGAGCCGTCTGCTGGACGAAGCCATACCCATGGCATTCGTTCAAAACAGCTGGGAAGGCGAAGGCATAACAGCGACCATGGACAAGGGAATTCGTACCGTGATGCAACAACTCGTGTATCACAAATCCGCAGATGGAAGGAGTTATTACTCCATTACCATGCGTGATATTCATGAGCGCAAACTGGGTGAAGCACATCTCATCAGCGCCAAGGAAGCCGCTGCTCGACACAGACCTGGATCACAAGCAACGCGAGTTCGTCGACACCATCAATGATGTTGGCAATAGCCTGCTTGCAATCATTAACGATATCCTCGACTTTTCCAAGAGAGATACCGGGAAAATAGAACTCGATGTCACCGCACTGGTGACGTCCAAGGCCAACGACGCGTCATTGGAGATCATTCTTGACTACAATTATACCTGCCCACGCTGGCTAGTCGGTGATGCCGGGCGGATCCCCGTCAGATCCTGATCAACCTGCCCTCGCATGCAATCAAGTTTACCAAGAGTGGACACGTCCTGCTGCGCGTACGCTGCATACTACAGAACGAGGAAATCGCCAACGTCGTTTTATCGCGCGCTATGGCCCGACATCTTGATCTCAACCTTCTCATCATCCTTCAAGCTGGCATAGTACTTGCGCAGAATGGTCAGAACCTCTGGACGACTAAAATTGTCTGGTACTTCGGTGTTCTCCGACAAAGCCTTACGCAGTTTGGTGCCGGACAGCATCAGACGGTCTTCGGCATCGTGTGGACAGGTCTTCATCGAAGACATGCCGCCGCACTTGTCACACCAGAAGGTCCAGTCGATTTTTAATGGCTGGGTTTCGAGCGCGTCATCAGGGATCTCATCAAAGATGTGATGGGCATCGAAGGGGCCGTAGTAGTCGCCAACGCCAGCGTGATCACGACCCACAATCAAATGTGAACAACCATAGTTCTGACGGAACAAGGCATGTAGCAGCGCTTCACGAGGGCCGGCATAACGCATGTCTAACGGATAACCAGCCTGCATCACGGTATTGTCGACAAAGTACTTATCGATCAGAGTACTTATCGCATCGCTGCGTACTTCGGCTGGGATGTCGCCGGGCTTCAACTTGCCCAACAAGGAATGGACTAATACACCGTCACAAATCTCAACCGCGATCTTGGCCAGATACTCGTGCGAACGATGCATCGGGTTACGCGTCTGGAATGCGGCAACCGTAGTCCAACCCTTGGCTGCAAAATCGGCGCGGGTCTGAGCGGGTGTCATGAACTGATCGCCGTACTTGGCAGGAAACTCACCCTGCGAAAGAACCTTGATCGGACCGGCGAGGTTCACTTCGCCCTGATCCATCACCATCTGCACCCCAGGGTGCTCGGTGTCGGTGGTCTTGTAGACCATCATGCATTCGTGTTCTTTGTCGATCGAGTACTTCTCAGTGATGGTCATGGTGGCCATGATCTCACCGGTTTCATCATCGACCAGGGCAACGTCATCGCCATCGCTAATGCCATCGGCCGTCGCTTGATCGGTAGACAAGGTAATCGGAATCGGCCAGAACAAACCTGAAGCCATGTGCATACCATCGCACACGCCCTTCCAGTCGCTCTGGGTCATGAAGCCATCCAGAGGCGTAAAGCCACCGATACCCATCATGATGATGTCGCCCACTTCGCGAGAAACACAACGAACCTGCTTCATACCCTGTGCGCGCTCAAGCTCAGCTTTCTGCGCGTCACCTTCTAATAACAGGGACTTAAGATCCCCACCGCCATGCGGATTTACCAATTTCGACATGGAATTCCCCAACGAGTTGTTAGTTGTCGATCAGTTCAGACGGGCTAAAACAGAGACCGACACCGGCTCCAAGTCTGAACATACAGAGGGCCTAACATATAGATTTATGGGTGAAAATCCAAGAAGGTTTAGTTTAGCTGCACATAAGGTTGGCTTATCCGCCCCTAAAAATAACGCTAATACGACTTATTCGTATTCATTATACGGCTGGTTAGCGCGAACAGCAGCACAAATAACATCACCGCGGCCGCCACCACCGCAGGGCCCGCCGGCAGGTCCCAGCGCAGTGCCGCGCCAAGCCCCAGCAGCACCGCGACACAACTCAGGCCAGCCGCCAACACCGCCATCTGCTCCGGGGTCCGCGCCACGCGTCTGGCAGCCGCCGCCGGAATCAGCAGCAGCGAGGCAATCAATAACACCCCGACGATCTTCATCGCCATCGCGATCATCAACGCCAACAACATCACAAAGATCAGGCGCACCCGCTCGACCGGCACCCCCTCGACCCGGGCTAAATCCTCATGCACGGTGGCGGCAAGAAGGGGCTTCCAGATAACGGTAATCAGCACCAAGGCAGAGATCGACAACGCCCATAGGCGCAGCACATCCTGCTCCGTAACTGACAGAATGTCGCCGAATAAATAGGACTCAATAGGTAGTGATTGCTCACTTACAAGGGTGACCATAATCACGCCGATCGATAGGGTACCGTGTGAAATAATGCCCAGTAGGGTATCACTGGCGAGCTGGCGCTGACCCTGCAACGCCACCAGCAGCAGCGCCACCAACGCCGCCACAATCACCACGGTGAGGCCCGATGGCAGGCCCAATATCAGACCCAGACCAATACCCAGCAGCGACGCGTGCGCCAATGCATCGCCGAAATAGGCCATCCGTCGCCACACCACAAACGAGCCCAACGGGCCAGCGACCACTGCAATCGCCAATCCCGCCAACAGCGCATTGAGCAACCAGCTACTCATGCCGATGCCCGCAGTCCGCGGCCACGTCGCCGCCCACATCGTGGTTGTGATCATGGTGATGGGCATAGATCGCGAGGCTCGACTCGGTACCAAACAGAGCTTGGTATTCCGGCGCCTTGACCACCACCGACGGGTGACCGGAACAACACACATGGTGATTCAGACACACCACCTCGTCGGTGGCCGCCATCACCAGATGCAGATCGTGTGACACCATGAGTACGCCACACCCCGTCTGCTCCCGGATCTGTCCGATCAGGCGATACAGGCTCGATTGTCCCTGCGCATCGACCCCCTGAGTGGGTTCATCCAACACCAGCAACTGTGGGCGGCGCAATAACGCGCGCGCCAGCAATACCCGCTGAAGCTCACCCCCCGACAGCGCCTGCACCGGGGCGCCGATCAACTCGGCGGCACCGACCGCCTGCAACTGATGGCGGTGCGCCTGCTGGTCTGTGACCCCACCCAGCGCGAGGAAACGGGAAACCGTCAGTGGCAAGATCGGGGCGACCGACAATCGCTGTGGCATATAGCCCACGCGTAAACCTGCTTGGCGTGACACGGTTCCGTGGTCTGCCTTTGATAACCCCAGCACCAACCGTACCAGGCTTGTTTTACCCGACCCGTTGGGACCGATCAGGGTCACGATCTGGCCCGCCCGCAGGGTCAGATCCACCCTATCGAGTACGCGCCGATTATCGAAGTGTTTACTCACGTTCGATACAGAAACGAGGATGTCGGTTGATTGAGTCATCGGCTCGGCTTCCTTGCGCAATCGGGACAGATGCCCGCCACCTCAATACTGGTCTCGTCGATACGAAAGCCACGGCTTACGGCGGCCTCCGTTACCACCCGTAGAATCGCTTGCTCGCGCAACTCGGCGACCACACCGCACTCACGACAAATCAAAAACTGGCTCTGATGTTGGGCGCCGGGAGCAACACAACCACAGTAGGCGTTAAGCGATGCCAAGCGATGCACCAGCCCCAAGTCCTGCAAAAAATCCAATGCGCGATACACCGTCGGCGGCTGCGCCGAACGGCCCTCAGTTCGCAATTGATCGAGGATCTGATAAGCCCCTAACGGACGGTGGCTCTGCCAAATCAGCTCCAACACTCTGGCCCGCTGTTCCGTAAAACGCGCACCCCGATGCCGACACACCGACCGCGCATCTGCCAGCGCCTGATCCACGCAATGATCGTGGTTATGCCCTGGCGAGGGAAAAGCAGCGGATATTTCGGACATGGGTTCAGTGCATCGCAATTAAATATGTTACATTATAACATATCATTTAATTCGTGTTGCTTGTCTTATGCACATTCGCACCTACCTTCCCTCTATAGTGATGGGACTCGTTAGCCTACTCACGACCGCAGCAACCGCGGCAACCACCGTGGTCAGCAATGCGGCCGTGCATAACCTGATCTCGGAGCTCACGCGGACCGATCCATCGCAACCCGCGCTGCTCATCCCCGCGAGCGCAGATCAACACCACTTCGCCCTAAAACCATCGCAACGCCGTCTGCTCGACAAGGCACAACTCGTACTCTGGCTTGGCGCGGAAAACGAACCGGCGCTCGCTCGCATAGCAACCCAATTGCCCCCACGCACGCGCATGGTTAATCTGCTCGACCAGCCGACCATTCACACTCGACTGACGCCAACCTCCCGACCCGATCCACACGTCTGGCTCGACCCGATCAATGCCATCGGCATCATTAACATCGCCGCAACAGAATTGGGGCTGATCTACCCTCAGCACCAATCACACTACCAAGCCAAAGCCACCGAAATCACTCAGCGCCTAAAAAATCTCGATCAAGATATCTCAGAGCAACTAGAGCCACTTCGGTCGATCCCGTTTGTTGTGCAGCATGATGCCTTTCGCTATCTGGTCGAACGCTACCACTTGAATCAAGCCGGCGTACTCAATCGCAGCCATGACCGCGCACCCAGCCTGCGCCACACCATCGACATTGAAAAGCGCATACTCGACAATGGAATTCGCTGCCTTATTAACACACCACAGGAAAATGCCAAGGTGATGAATAAACTAGCCACCACCACTAGTGCGCAACTGATTACGATCAACCCGCTACCAACCGCCGCAGCGGGCACAGACTATATTGCGCTGATGACAGACATCACCCAACGATTGGTTGCTTGTCTCGGTCCTAACCCAAAGGAATCCTTAAACTAGCATGAGCTCGCCACCCACCAACCCCATCACCGCGACCCTCGCGATTGCCAGTAGCTGCGGACACTGTCCTGCGGTACTTGATGCAATGACTCGGAGCGTCAAGGCGGGCGAGCTTAGTGAGCTGCGGGTAATCAACATTGGTGAAGACATTGAGTTTGCCAAGCAACATGGAATTCGATCTGTGCCTTGGTTCCGTATCGGCGAGTTTGTATTCGACGGCATGATGCCTGCCGCACAGATCACTCAATGGATACAGCGCGCGGGTGACGTGAACGGCGCCATCCAATACCTCGACACATTACTATCCAGCAGCAAACTGCAACGCGCGAAAACTTTCGTTGAGGCTAATAAGGCAAACATGAGCGCGCTAATGAACCTGCTTGGCGATAACGAGACCAGCCTCAACGTGCGCATTGGTATTGGAGCATTGATAGAAGAGCTTGAAGGCACAACACATCTGTCCAGTTGCGTAGCAGAACTCATTGCGTTAACCCAACATGACCTGGCCGCCATCCGTGCCGATGCATGTCATTACCTGGGGCTTAGCCACGACCCCAAAGTCGAAAACACACTGCGTGCCGCACTTACCGACAATGACAACGATGTCAGAGAAGTCGCCAGCGATACAATCGAGAACCTGCTCAACCGAGAATGAAAAAACTACTGCTTGCTGCCGCGCTATTTTGGATTAATTCAGTGGTGGCTGAGCAACCCCTCCATAGACATTGAGGGCAGCGATGCTCGCGTCGGCCGCAGGCGATGACGGCGTGTCAGTATTTTTTACACCTTACGATTACTTCCATCACTATAGAGGGAAGGTAGGTGCGAATGTGCATAAGACAAGCAACACGAATTAAATGATATGTTATAATGTA
>JYMV01005894.1_pt1 | contig 10256 bp, 7 predicted proteins | sample 338911 | NCBI WGS metagenome assembly JYMV01 (sample SAMN03354496, study PRJNA234377) | hydrothermal vent metagenome | biome: Deep sea; feature: Hydrothermal plumes at the Eastern Lau Spreading Center, Western Pacific Ocean; material: Seawater | place: Tonga | collected 2009 | depth 2000 m m
ACACAAGCCATCATAGCTTCACCAATGGGTACAGCCCTAATTCCCACACACGGATCATGTCTACCTTTAACAGAAATTTTTGTATTCTTTCCTTTTTTATCAATAGTTTCTCTGCTACTTAAAATTGATGATGTAGGTTTTACTGCAAACGAAGCAATAATTTCCTGACCTGAAGATATACCACCTAATATTCCTCCAGCATTATTAGATTTGAATTTTGTTTTACCTCCAATGTTTCTAATTTCATCAGAATTTTCTTCCCCACTTAAAAATGCAGCATTCATACCAGCTCCGATGTTAACACCTTTGACAGCATTAATACTCATCAACGCACTTGTTAAATCTGAGTCTAATTTAGAATAAATTGGAGCACCCAAGCCAGCTGGTACACCAGAGGCTCTTAGCTCAATCACCGCTCCACATGAAGAGCCAGCTTTTCTTACTGTAAGAAGATATTTTTCCCAGAGTTTAACTGATTTTTTATCAGGACAAAAAAAAGGATTTTTTCTTATTTCTTTTTCATTCCAATTATTTTTGTTACATCCAAGAAGTCCTAGTTGAACAACACCTCCAACAACTTTAAACTTTTTATTAATTAGTTTATTTAAAACAACTTTTGCAATTGCACCTGCTGCAACCCTAGAAGCTGTTTCTCTTGCTGACTGTCTTCCTCCACCACGATAATCTCTTATTCCATATTTCATTAGATAAGTATAATCGGCATGTCCTGGCCTAAATTTATTTTTAATGGTTTCATAATCTCTCGATCTTGCATCTTTATTGTAAATAATCATGGAAATAGGGGTTCCAGTGGTTTTGCCTTCAAAAACACCAGACAAAATTTCCACTTTATCGGATTCTTTTCTTTGAGATGTGAACTTTGATTTTCCAGGACGTCTTCGATCCATATCTATCTGTATATCTTTTTCAGATAAAGCAATATTGGGAGGACAACCATCCACCACACATCCAATAGCAGGTCCATGAGATTCACCCCATGTTGTAAAACAAAATATCTTTCCAAAAGTATTAAATGACATTAAATTGTATTATATAGAATATTTTGACTATTTTATGAATCAAAAAAACTCATTAGGTTTACCTGTTTCATGGACTTAAATGATCCTTTTGAATTATTTAAATCTTGGATAGCTGAGGCTGAAAAAAAGGAAATTAGAGACCCAACCGCCTCATCTTTAGCGACAGTAAATAATGCAGGTCAACCAAATGTAAGAATGGTACTGTTAAAAGGATTAAGTTCTAAGGGATTTGTTTTTTATACAAATTTAAATAGTCCAAAAAGCCATGAACTTAAGGAAAATCCGAAAGCAGCAATGTGCTTTCATTGGAAAAGTTTTAACAGGCAAATAAAAATTATAGGAAGCGTAACCCAAGTTGATGACAGGGAAGCAGATCTTTATTTTAATAGCAGACCTTATGAAAGTAAAATTGGTGCTTGGGCATCAGATCAGTCAAATACTATGAAGGAAAGGTTTGAGCTTTTAAAGAAAATAGAAGATTTTAAAAAAAAATATAAGAATGAAAAAAACGTACCCAGACCACCTCATTGGTCAGGATGGTGTTTAAGACCTTCATCTATTGAGTTTTGGCTACACAGAGACAATAGAATTCATGAGAGGCTTAGATATAACAAAACAGTCAATGGATGGGAAAAAGAAATTTTGTATCCTTAAAAAGATCTTTCCAAACTAAAAGAAGTTAGATTTTGTAATATTGATTTTTCTTTTGACGGATTAAAAGTATTTAGTGCATTATATGAAATATTTACAAAATGTTCAGCACGCTTGAAGCAATCTGAAATGGAATCGTATTTTTTTATCAAATTTTGCATTTGGATGAATTCTTTTTCGGAGCGATTCTTTTTCTTAAAAATTTTTTCTAAAAAAATTCTCTCACTAAGATTAGCTTTTTGATGTAGAAATATAGCTGGCAACGTTACTTTTCCTTCATAGAAGTCTTTACCTATTTCTTTACCAAATATTTTGTTTGTAGAATAATAATCTAGCGCATCATCTGCTATTTGAAATGCAAGACCAAGATTTCTTCCATAAGATTCCAATGCATCTTTTTCCTTTCTATTTTTATTTGTAATGCATGCTCCTACCCGTGTGGCTGCAGCAAATAAGGCTGCAGTTTTTGAATTTATAATTTTGAAATAAGTTTCTTCTAGCACATCTATTTCACTTTTGTATTCTAATTGAGATACCTCGCCTTGGGCAATTTTCGAAGAAGTTGAAGATAATAATTTTAACACTTCTTGACTTCCATCTTCCACCATCATTTCAAAACAGCGACTTAATAAATAATCTCCAACCAAAATAGACGATTGATTGCCCCAAATCACATTAGGTGTTTTGATTCCCCTTCGAAGATCGCTGTTGTCAATTACGTCATCATGTAACAATGTTGCATTATGAATTAATTCAACACAAGCAGCTAAATTTACGTCTCTATCGCCTTCTGTATAGCCACACAATTTAGCTGAACCGAGAGTTAATAAAGGTCTGATTTTTTTACCTCCTGATTTAAGATGATAATTGGTTATTTTATGGATAAGATTTATTTCACTAGCAAGTTTATATTTTATTCTTTGATTCACTTGATCAAGTTTATCTTTCACAAGTTTTTTTAGTTCTGCGTAAGAATTGTCTATCTCTTTTTTTAGAGGTATTACCGATCCCATGTAAATAATTATAACTTTTATTTTATCTTAAAAAAATTTCTTTTGGTTCACTAATGCCGCACCTAGCAATTACAACCTAAGGTAGCTTTATAACTTTACTTCGACTTTCAAAGGATCTAAAAACTATGATAATTAGAATATATATCATCACATGTTTTCGATTTTTAAAATTTTTAAAAAGAAAAAAGTAGTTCCTCATATCAGACTATCTGGAGTGATTGGTTCTGTTGGAAAATTTAAACAGGGATTAGATTTTGCTGGGCAGCAAGAACTGATTGAAAAGGCTTTTTCTATTAAGAAAGCTAAGGCAATAGCAATTTCTGTAAATTCTCCAGGAGGATCTCCAGTTCAATCACATCTAATTTATAGTTACATTAAAAAACAGGCAAAAAAAAATAACAAGAAAGTTTTGGTATTTGCTGAGGACGTTGCGGCATCAGGAGGATATTTGATTGCATGTGCTGGAGACGAAATATATGCTAATTCGAGTTCGATCATAGGTTCTATCGGCGTCATTTATTCATCTTTTGGTTTGCAGGAACTAATTAAAAAGGCGGGTATACAAAGAAGGATTTATACAGCTGGTAAAAATAAGAGCACATTAGATCCATTTGTGGAAGAAAAAGAAGAAGACATCCAAAGATTAAAAAAAATACAATTAGATTTGCATTCAGATTTTATAAAAGTTGTAGAAGAAAGCAGATCTACTAAACTTAAAAAAGATAAAAATCCGGATCTATTTACAGGTGAATTTTGGTCAGGCTCTAAAGCAAAAGATTTGGGTTTAATTGATGGTTTAGGTAATGCAGATGAAATTTTAAAGGAAAAATTTGGTGAGGATGTTGTTATTAAGAAATTTGAGAAACCAAAGAGCTGGTTGAACAAAAAATTATCTGGAGCTAGTGAAAATCAAATTGAAAATTTATTAAATATTTTAGAGGAAAAATCAATTTGGCAAAGATATGGCTTCTAGATGCCTAAAAAAATAAAAAAAAAAATTAACATAAAGAAAAAAAAGGGAAAGCCTACTCCGGTAAATTTTCAAGATACAATATTGAATTTGCAAAAATTTTGGGGAAATTACGGATGTGTAATACTGCAGCCCTATGACATCGAAGTTGGTGCAGGCACATTTCATCCTGCCACAACACTACGTTCATTAGGACCAAAGCCATGGAAGGCAGCGTATGTTCAGCCTTCGCGACGTCCAACTGATGGAAGATATGGTAAGAATCCAAATCGTTTACAACACTATTACCAATATCAGGTTATAATTAAACCTTCCCCTGATGATATAAAAAAAGTTTATTTAAAAAGTTTGTCTACAATAGGAATAAATCATAAAGAACATGACATAAGATTTGTCGAGGATGATTGGGAGAGCCCAACTCTTGGTGCCGCAGGATTAGGTTGGGAAGTGTGGTGTGATGGTATGGAAATTACTCAATTCACTTATTTTCAAAAAATGGCAGGAATTGAATGCAAGCCTGTTCCTGTTGAGCTTACGTATGGTTTAGAAAGAATATGTATGTTTACTCAAGGAAAAAAAAATGTCTTCGATCTCATTTGGAATAATTCTGGAATGAAATATAGAGATATTTTTCATCAAGCGGAGAAAGAATATTCAGCTTATAATTTTGAATACGCGAATACAGAATATCTAATGAAGAATTTTGAAATTGCCGAATCTGAATGTAAATCTTTATTAGAAAAGAAACTTTCTTTACCAGCATATGATCAATGTTTAAAAGCTAGTCATGTTTTTAATCTTCTAGATGCTCGTGGAGTCATAGGGGTTGCCCAACGAACAGAATATATTTCTAGAATAAGAGAGTTAGCCAAAGGATCAGGAGAAATTTGGCTCGAAAGCCAAAAATAAATTATGGCTGAGTTATTTATAGAATTATTTAGTGAAGAAATTCCTTCAAAACTTCAAATTGACGCCAGACAAAAAATCAGGCAAATGCTTGAAGAAAGATTACAAAAAAAAGAAATTCAATTTAATTCAAGTAAATCTTTTTCAACACCAAAAAGACTTGTTTTTGTTATAGATGGAATTCCTGAGAAAATAGAGCAAAAGAAAAAAGTTTTAAAAGGACCAAAAGTAGGAGCGCCCCAAGTAGCTCTAGATGGTTTTATTAAATCAAATAATTTAAATAAGGCAGAGATATATAAAAAAAATATCGAAAAAGGAGAGTTTTATTTTGCAAATACTAAGCCAAAAGTAATTAATATTATAAATGAGTTTGAATTTATTATTCCAGAAGTGCTTCAAGGCTATTCGTGGAAAAAGTCAATGAAATGGTCGGTTTATGATTTAAGCTGGGGAAGGCCTTTAAAATCAATTATTGCACTCTTTAATAACAAAGTAATTAATTTTAACTTTTTTCATCTCCAAAGTAATAATTTAACTTTTGCAGATGAAACAAATGGAGAAAAACAAAAAAAGGTAAATAATTTTAAGTCATACTTAAGTATTCTTAAATCTAAAAATATTGTTTTGGATCAAGAAAAAAGAAAGATAATAATAGTAAGAAAATTTAACAATATTTGCAATTCTAGAAAACTGAAAAATAATTTTAATGAAAAACTGATTGAAGAAGTGGTTAATTTGGTTGAAAAGCCAAATGTTATTATTGGTAAATTTGATGAGATTTATTTAAAGGTACCTCAAGAAATTTTAGTTATCACAATGCAGCAACATCAAAAATATTTTCCACTTTTTGATAGTAATAGCAAATTGACTAATTTATTTTTATTAGTTGCCAATTTGCCAGATAATAAAGGCTATATCAAAACTGGAAATCAGAGAGTTATTGAAGCAAGGTTGTCTGATGCTAAATTTTTTTGGGATAAAAACAAAGCGCAGAATTTGGTTAAGCAAGTAGGCAAATTAAAAAATTTATCTTTTTTTAAACAATTAGGAACATTTTATGATCGGACTCAAAGATTGAGAAAACTTGCATCTTTAGTTTCCGATCAATTAAATTTAAACAAAGAAAAAGTAGAAATAGCCTCATCAATTTGTAAAGCAGATTTAGTATCAGATTTGGTTAGGGAATATCCTGAACTACAAGGCGTCATGGGAAGGTATTTTGCTATAGAGCAAGGATTTACAGAAGATATTTCATTTGCAATTAGCGATCACTATCTTCCCATTGGTATTAATAGCGATGTTCCTAAAAAGCCAATTAGTACTGCCGTAGCTGTAATTGATAAGATTGATATCTTAGTGGGCTTTTTTGGAATAAATGAAAAACCAACCAGTTCAAAAGACCCTTTCGCATTAAGAAGAACTGCTATCGGTTTGTTAAGAATAATAACGGAAAATAATTTGACCATTCAATTAAAAGATTTAATTAATTATTCCACAGCTCTTTATAATGAACAGAATGTTAAATTTTCAAACAATTTAGTTGTTAAAGATGTTCTAATTTTTTTAAGAGAAAGGTTTAAAAACTTATTAAAAGATAAAAAAATAAGGAGCGATATAATTGAGGCGGTTGTCTCATCACATACTGGTGATGACTTTTTGGTGCTGTATAAAAAATGTTTAATTTTCAACAAAAATATTTCAAAAGATATATGTAAAAATATTATAGGAACATACAAAAGGGTCTCTAATATTATTGATCAAGAGCTAAAAAACCAAAAAGGAGATATAATGAATCAACCTGAGTCATTTCTATTCAAAAAAGACGAAGAAAAACATTTATTCAATAAAATAAATGAAATTCGTAAATATTTTTCAAGTACAAAAAGACAAGAAAGTTATGATGAGACATTAAAAATATTGGCTGAAGCAAAACCAACTACAGACAACTTTTTTGACAATGTAATTGTAAATGATGAAAATTTAGATATAAAAAAAAATCGTTTAAAATTACTTCAAATGTTTTGTAAAACTTATAATAATTTTGTAGATTTTTCAAAAGTAGAAGGTGCTTAGTTGGACAAATTAACTTTTAGATTTAATAATCAAAGTTCTCAAAGTCGTTCTAATAACAAGGATATCCTGGGAGGAAAGGGAGCAAATTTAGCTCAAATGGCTCAAATGGGCTTGTCAGTACCACCAGGCTTTATAATATCAACCAAAGTTTGTGAATACTTTTATAAAAATAATAAAAAAATACCAAAAAAACTTATAAAGCAGGTTAATAAAGAACTTAAGATAATTGAAAAAATTTCAAAAAAGAAATTTGGAGATCTATCAAATCCTTTATTAATTTCGGTGAGATCTGGCGCAAGAGTTTCAATGCCGGGCATGATGGACACAATTTTAAACTTGGGGCTAAATGACAAAACTGTAATTGCACTTAAAAAAAAAACGTCTAACGGAAGATTCGCTAAAGATAGTTATAGGCGATTTATTCAAATGTATAGCAATGTTGTGTTTGGTATCGAGTCATATCTCTTTGAAGAACTAATTGAAAACTACAAGCTTACAAAAGGCGTTATACAAGACACAGAACTAGAAGAAGATGATTGGGATGGATTAATACAAAACTTTAAGGACATCGTTAAAGAAAAAAGAAAAAAAAATTTTCCTCAAAATGTAAATGAACAATTATGGGGAGCAATTAGCGCAATTTTTTTATCTTGGAACAGCAAAAGAGCAAAAGCTTATAGAAAAATAAATCATATACCAGATCATTGGGGTACTGCGGTCAACGTTCAATCAATGGTATTCGGCAACATGGGAAAAAATTGTGCTACCGGGGTTGCTTTTACCAGAAATCCTTCGACAGGGGAAAAGGAATTCTTTGGAGAATATCTAATTAATGCGCAAGGAGAGGACGTCGTTGCTGGAACACGAACACCTCAATATATTTCCAAAAAATTAAAAAACAAATCAAATTCCGAAGCATTGTCTATGGAAGAATCTATGCCAAAAATTTTTCATCAGTTAAAAAAAATTTTTAAACAATTAGAAAATAAATATAAAGATATGCAGGATATTGAGTTTACTGTTGAAAATAACAAATTATGGATATTGCAGACTCGTTCAGGAAAGAGAACTGCAAAAGCAGCAATTAAAATTGCAGTTGATATGGTAAAGGAAAAATTAATTTCAAATAAAGAAGCTGTTTTAAGAGTTGATCCAAACACACTTGATACCATGTTACATCCTACTTTAGATGAAAAAGCAGATAAGAAAGTAATTGCATCTGGTCTTCCAGCATCTCCTGGTGCGGCTAGTGGAAAAGTTACATTTTCTGCAGATGAAGCAGTGAGATTAAAAGAGCAAATGCAGGATACAATTTTGGTTAGGGCAGAAACGTCTCCAGAAGATATTCATGGAATGCATGCAGCTAAAGGTATTCTTACAGCAAGAGGTGGAATGACCAGTCATGCAGCTGTTATTGCTAGGGGGATGGGAAAACCATGTGTTTCAGGATCAAATGAAATTAATATCGATTATGATAATAAATCATTTAAATCAGGAAATTATGAAGTTAAGGAAGGAGATGTGATTACCATAGATGGCGGAAATGGAAAAGTTATGCTTGGTGAAGTTCCAACTGTTAAACCTGCTATATCTAGAGAATTTTCAAAACTAATGAGTTGGGCTGACCAATTTAGAAAACTTAAAGTAAGGACTAACTCAGAAACACCCCTAGATACCAAAATTGCAAGAGAATTTGGGGCAGAAGGTATTGGCTTGTGTAGAACAGAACATATGTTTTTTGATGAAAAAAGAATTATTTCAGTGAGGCAAATGATACTTTCCAAGACAGTTGAAGATCGCAAAGAAGCATTAAAAAAAATTCTTCCTTATCAGAAAAATGATTTTGTTAAAATTTTTAAAATCATGAATGGATTGCCTGTAACGGTTAGACTTTTAGATCCTCCATTACATGAGTTTTTACCGAAAACTGATAAAGATATAGATGATGTAGCTAAGGAACTACATATGACTAACAAAGATATCAAATATAGAATTATTGAACTTCATGAACAGAACCCAATGTTAGGGCATAGAGGATGTAGACTAGGCATTTCTTTTCCAGAAATTTATCAAATGCAATGTCAGGCTATTTTTGAAGCGCTAGCTGAATGTAAAAAACAAAAATTCAAATCGGTTATACCTGAAATAATGATACCTTTAGTTTCTACTACTGCTGAAATTCAAATACTTAGGAATCTAGTAGTAAAAATAGCAGAAAGAATTCAAAAAGCGCATAAAATTAAAATAAAATATTTTGTGGGTACTATGATAGAGCTTCCGAGAGCTGCACTTAGGGCTAAAGATATTGCAAAGTTTGCTGATTTTTTTAGTTTTGGCACGAATGATTTAACACAAACTACTTTTGGAATAAGTAGAGATGATTCAGGAAAATTTTTAAATGATTATGTTGAAAACAAAATTTTTAACAAAGATCCTTTTATTAGTATTGATGAAAGAGGAGTCGGAGAACTAATTCAAATAGCTTCCGAAAGAGGCAAAAAACAAAAAAAATCCCTAAAGCTAGGGATTTGCGGCGAACATGGAGGAGACCCGAAAAGTATCGAATTTTGTGCAGAGACAGGACTTGATTATGTATCTTGTTCCCCATACAGAGTTCCGGTCGCTCGTTTAGCTGCAGCACAAGCTTATTTAAAAGGTAAAAAATAATTTTATATTTCTAGTTTAAAATCAGCTGCTGACGCACTATGAGTTATCTGTCCTACCGATATTCTTTTAACTCCTGTTGAGGCAATTTTTCTCACATTATTTAGCGTGACACCGCCAGAAGCTTCTGTTTCGTATAATTTGTTGGATATTTTAATTCCTCTTCTAAGATTATTGGAATTCATATTATCAAACAATATTCTATTAAACTTTAAACCAATAATCTTTCTTAGCTGATTTAAATTATCCACTTCTACGGTAATTTTTTTTCCCTTTTTATTTCTTATAGCTCTTTTAACTAACTCACGAATATTTCCTTCTATAGCAATATGATTATCTTTTATTAATATTTCATCACTAAGATTAAATCTGTGATTAAGACCTCCGCCTAATTTAACTCCATATTTTTGTAATAATCTTAAATTTGGTGAAGTTTTTCTAGTGCAACAGATTTTGCAAGATTTGCCTTTCACTTTATCTACAAATTTGTTTGTAATTGTTGCTACGCCAGAAATTAAACATAAAAAATTAAGAGCAACTCTTTCACTTTTTAAAATTCCTTTAGCATTTCCAATTATGATAGCTATAATTTTTCCTTTGTTTATTTTTCTACCGTCATTCGTTTTTGCTTTGAAATTAATTTTTTTGTCTGAATATTTAAAAGCTTCTTTTGCAAAATTTAATCCACCAATAATGCCTGTTTGGTTTGAAATAATTTTTGCTTTAATTTTTTTTTTGTTTTTAATAAGTTGAGTAGTAACATCCCCATATGGACGTAAATCTTCCAGCATGGCGCTTTTTACTATACTTCTAATATATTTTTGATTTAGAGATGACTTTTTTCTTACCACGTTTTAATGACTACGACCTATAGCAATCATACGTTCAACAGCTCTGCGGGCTCTTCTAGATATTATTTCAGGTATAAGAATTTCATTA
>JYMV01003888.1_pt1 | contig 10255 bp, 10 predicted proteins | sample 338911 | NCBI WGS metagenome assembly JYMV01 (sample SAMN03354496, study PRJNA234377) | hydrothermal vent metagenome | biome: Deep sea; feature: Hydrothermal plumes at the Eastern Lau Spreading Center, Western Pacific Ocean; material: Seawater | place: Tonga | collected 2009 | depth 2000 m m
AAGTAATAAAACAGATATAACCTCAAACGGGAGCAGTCATTATTTGGTTATTTATTTTCTTATCAATCGTGATACTAAAAACACCCTGGCTTAATCAGACTGCCATAGAACCTGCCAGCAGTGTTGCCCAGGTTGGTAAATTATTATTGATGAAATATCTGCTCCCGTTTGAGGTTATATCTGTTTTATTACTTGGAGCACTTATAGGCGCGGCAACCTTATCTAGAGAGGATCCCTGATGGATCAACTCAATTCTTATCTGTTTATTGCTGCAATTCTATTTTCATTGGGAGTGTTTGGCGTAATAACGCGTCGGAATGGTATTGCCGTATTAATGGGCGTGGAATTGATCCTGAATGCAGCTAATATCAATTTTATTGCATTTTCGCGATTTGGGGGTATGAATTTTGATGGGCATGTATTTGGATTACTAGTGATCGTACTGGCGGCAGCAGAAGCAGCAGTAGCCTTGGCCATTATCATCAATATATATAATAACATGAATACGATCAATGTAGATCAGGCATCCCAGTTGAAGCAATAATGAACAATATTTTCATTAATTATTCTTTGTTTATTCTTTTTCTGCCCTTGGTAGCCTTTGTTGTTCTGATTTTTACGGGTAAACGATTACCTCGCCAGGGGGACTGGGTAGCTGTTTCTGCCGTTCTTTTTACCCTTGTTTTGTCTAGTGCCATGTTTGTGGCAATGCTTTTGGATTACAATCCAGACTTTAGTCAGCAATCAGGTTTTACCTGGATGGATCTGGGGGCATTTAAAATTGAATTTGGAATTCTGGTAGACAATATCACAATCATAATGCTTTTAGTTGTAGCACTGATTTCCAGTTGTTCTCACATCTTTTCTCTCAAATACATGGAAGGAGATATTCGCTATTCGAGATATTATGCCTATTTAAGTCTTTTCACTTTTTCCATGAATGGAATTGTATTAGCCAATAATCTAATCTCCATGTACATGTCCTGGGAGTTAGTAGGCCTTAGTTCCTATCTACTTATTGCGCACTGGTTTGAAAAGGACAGCGCTGCTGACGCCGGTAAGAAAGCTTTCTTAACCAACCGCGTGGGCGATATTGGATTTTTTATTGGGATCATGCTGATTTATTCATCCATTGGTTCATTTTTATTCAGTGATGTATTTGCCGGAGTGGCAGCAGGTAAAATAACAGGTATCACCTTGACCTTGGCAGGGATTGGAATTTTCTTGGGCGCCATGGGAAAATCATCGCAGTTCCCGCTTCATATTTGGTTACCGGATGCTATGGAAGGTCCCACACCGGTCTCTGCACTGATGCATGCTGCTACCATGGTGGCAGCCGGTGTTTACATGGTCATCCGGTTATTTCCTCTGTTTACTCCAGATGCATTATTGGTCATCGCCTATGTAGGCGGCTTTACAGCGATTTTTGCTGCTTCGATCGCTATTACCCAGAATGATATTAAAAAGGTACTTGCCTATTCAACGGTCAGTCAGCTGGGATATATGATACTGGCAGTAGGAACGGGCGTGTACACTGCTGCTTTTTTTCACTTGGTGACCCATGCCATGTTCAAAGCTAACCTGTTTTATGGCAGTGGTTCTGTGATTCATGCCATGCACCATGCTCTGCACGAAAAACACGATCACGAAACAGACCCGCAGGATATGCGGAATATGGGTGGATTGAAAGCTAAAATGCCAATTACATATTGGTCCATGCTGGTGAGTACTCTGGCCATAGCTGGTGTACCACTATTTTCCGGATTTTTATCAAAAGATGCAATTCTCGCTGGTACGCTTGCTTTTGCCCAGCATCAACCGGAGCATTTTTTACTGCCTGTATTTGGATTTGGCGCAGCAGCCATGACGGCCTTTTATATGTTCAGATTAATATTTATGACTTTTCATGGGGAACATCAAATGCCGGAACTGATAAATGACATTCATGAATCGCCCAAAGAAATGACAGGGCCGCTGGTATTATTGGCTTCCCTGAGTGTCTTTGTGTTCTATACATTGCCTAATTTTAATCCAATTTCCGATCATGGTTGGTTTACAGATTTGGTCGTACCTCGTACAGCGGTGGTTCCGGGCAGCATGACAGCCCATGAGATTGCGGATTATGCTCACCATGCTCACGGTCTGGCGATGAGCCTTTCGATTGCAGTTATAGTTCTTGGCATTGCATTGTCAGTCTTGATCTATTTTAAAAAAGTTTTTTCAGCAGAAACATGGGCAAGTAAACTGGGATTTTTATATGACTGGAGCCTGAACAAATTTTATTTTGATGAAAACTATAACCGATTTCTTTATCAGCCATTTTTAAATCTTTCAAAAAAAGTAGCCTGGCTCGATTGGGAAATATATGATCGATACTTCATTAACGGTTTTGCCTGGGTGATTGAGTGGTACAGCCGGGTCACGGGAAAATTTGATTATGATGGGATTGACCAGGGGCTTGTAGATGGTATCGGGCGCATAGTTGGAGCCACTGGACATAATTTAAGAAAAATTCAAACCGGACGATTGCAAAATTACCTGCTATATGTTGTTGCGGGTATCATTGTTATGATAATCGTTCAGGCATTTTAATTAAAAAGAGTGTAAAAGAAACATATGGAACATATTCTCAGTTGGCTGGTTTGGTTGCCCATCATTGGTATGGTGGTGATAACTGTTATACCACGGAGTCAAGAAGATATCATAAAAAAAGTAGCCGCCTTTTTTACAGGGGTTCAATTGTTGTTTTCCATTTTACTTTGGAAAAATTTCGATTCTGCGAATGGATCGATGCAATTCATGGAGCGGGCTGAGTGGATACCATCATTTAACATATCCTATATTCTAGGCGTGGATGGACTGAGCTTGCCCATGGTGATCCTGACATCATTGTTATGTTTTATCGGTGTGTTTGTCAGCTGGAATATTACCAAAGCGGTTAAAGGTTATTTTGCCCTTTATCTCCTGTTAGATACAGGTTTGATTGGTGTATTTCTGGCCTTGGATTTTTTCCTGTTTTACATTTTCTGGGAGGTAGTGTTGCTGCCTATGTATTTCCTTATTGGTATGTGGGGCGGTCCTCAGCGAGAATACGCGGCTATAAAATTCTTTCTTTACACATTGTTTGGATCCGTACTGATGCTGGTGGGAATCATAGGACTCTACTTTACCTGCGGTAAGACCTTTGATATACTATTGCTGATGGAAACGGCTCCAGACGCTTTAAAGAATGAGCTATGGTGGGGCATGAGTGCTATCAAGGTGATATGGGTTCTTCTTTTCATAGGCTTTGCTATTAAGGTTCCTATATTCCCTTTTCACACCTGGCTCCCACTGGCCCATGTGGAAGCACCTACGGCTATTTCAGTCATCCTTGCAGGGGTATTGTTGAAACTGGGTGTCTATGGTATTCTTCGGATTAACTATGGTTTGATGCCGGATGCAGTCTGGTGGTTTGCGGGGAGTCTAGCTTTTCTTGGTTTGATAAATGTGATCTGGGGAGGACTCTGTGCATTAGCTCAGACAGATTTGAAAAAATTAGTTGCCTATTCCAGCATAAACCATATGGGTTATGCGCTGCTGGGAATGGCCGCAGTTATTGCTGCTGGATCAATCAATGGTGGGGACCTGAAAGCGGCACAGGCCGGCTTAAGCGGTGCGGTCTTCCAAATGTTTAACCATGGTACAATTTCAGCCATGTTATTCATATTGGTTGGAGTGATTTATGATCGTGCGCATCACCGTGACATTGAGGGCTTTGGTGGCTTGGCCAATCAAATGCCGATCTACGCTGGTATAACTGCATTAGCTTTTTTTGCTGGACTGGGCTTACCAGGTTTGTCTGGATTTATCAGTGAATTCATGTGCCTTATTGGCGCGTTTCCGGTATTCAAGGCCATTGTGATTGCGTCCACAATTGGTATTCTTTTGAATGCTGCATATTTCCTTTGGGCCTTTCAGCGAATATTCTTTGGGGAGCTGAATGAAAAATATTCCGATCTTCCTGAAATTAATCGTCTTGAATTATTCACTTTAATTCCTTTAGCGGTGATCACTCTGTTTTTTGGTATTTACCCCCGTCCCTATCTTGACTTGATTAAAGCAACAATGGATGTCATAATTGAAAATGTTGTTTTTGTGGCAAACTTTGCCAGCATGTAAGGTAAGTCAATGACCAATCTTCAAAGTCTCGATTTATTCTGGCCGGAACTGATCATCACAGTTGTTATCCTGACTGCACTGATTGTTGATCTTTGTATAGAAAAGTCCAAATCAGATGTTGTTGGCTGGGTTTTGGTAATTGGCTTATTGATCACTGCTATTGCAATTTGGAATCAGGATAAAACCACAACCACCTTGTTCACGGATATGATAGTTCTTGACCCCTTTGCTACATTTTTTAAGTTACTGATAATCTTGTCAACATTGCTTGTGGCGGTTGTCAGTTGGCAAAATAATGAGCTGGATGAATACCGAAAAGGCGAGTATTTCACACTTCTTGGGATATTAGTGTTAGGCTTGTTTTTGATGGCTTCTTCAATAGATCTAATTATGGTATACATCTCTATTGAGGTTGTATCAATAATGTCCTTTATTCTAGCCGGATATTTGAAATTAGATACCCGTTCCAATGAAGCGGGCCTTAAATATGTTGTATATGGAGCTTTTTCATCCGGGATAATGTTGTTTGGACTCAGTATTCTGTTTGGTTTAACTGGCAGTACAAATTATTTTATTATCCAGAAGTCTTTGGCGGGTCTAGATGGTTCTGCGAGTGCAGCATTGGTTATGGCTCTTTTGATGATACTGGCTGGTTTTGGTTATAAGATCTCCGCTGTCCCTTTCCACTTTTGGACTCCGGATGTCTACGAAGGTGCTCCCACAACCATTACGGCTTATTTATCCGTTGCGCCCAAAGCTGCCGGTTTTGCTATCATCATTCGGTTTTTTCACCAGGTATTTGCTGATGGAGGCGCATTGGCGGACGCTGAATCCCTCAGTATGACCGATGTACCATGGCCCGAAATAATAGGTATATTGGCTGTAGCAACGATGACACTGGGCAATCTGGTGGCAATTCAGCAGGAAAGTATTAAACGTATGTTGGCTTACTCAAGTGTGGCCCATGCAGGATATATGATGCTGGCCCTACCGGTATTGTCCATCCAGACGGTTTACGCCATCATGGTGTACTTGGTGATGTATTTATTTATGAACCTGGGAGCTTTCTTTGTTGTGATTACGGTCAAGAATAAAACGGGTGGCGAAACTTTTGATGATTATCGAGGACTAGGCTGGGAAATGCCATTTATAGGGGTGGTAATGACCCTTTTCATGCTTTCTTTAACTGGCCTTCCACCAACTGCTGGATTCATAGGGAAATTTTATATTTTTTCGGCACTTATCAGTGGCGGCAGTCAATATTATTGGCTTGCAATTGTTGGTGGGATAAATAGTGTTATTTCATTGTATTATTATTTCCATGTTGTTAAGGTCATGTTTTTAGAGGGTGAAAGAAAAGAAACATTGGTCCAGCCACCGGAAGTCATGTCGGGGGTTTTATTGGCAACCGCCATTCCAGTATTTCTGTTTGGTATTTATTGGAATCCAGTAGTTAATTGGGTGCAAAACTCTTTGATTTTCTACGTCCAAACAATGTGATCTTTTTATCATTAAAAGTATACGTTGCACTTTGATATTCAATTTTTATGATGATGTTTGTTTGATGGAAAAATTCTCTTTTCACCAGTTTTTTTGATAAAATTTTATATTGTTAATTATAGCTAGAATGTGCGGCAAATATGTAATTTTAATTCTTCTGATCTGGGAAATTTTTATAGAGAGACAGCAGAAAGTTAATCCAAATTTAACCATTTAATTTGAGTTCAAACCGTGATTGAAAATTATTTCCCTATATTCATTGTCTTTATTGTTGCCGCGGGCTTTACCTTCGTGAGTCTCATTATGACACACATTTTAGGTCCACGTATTACCAATCCTGTGAAACTGATGCCCTACGAGTCGGGTGTCGACCCACTGGCGGAGACTCGGATTAGATTTTCTATCCGGTTTTTTATTATAGCTCTTTTATTTATTATTTTCGATATTGAAATTATTTTTCTCTATCCATGGGCGGTCGTGTTCAAAGATTTTCTTTCTTTCGGAAGCTTCATATTTTTTGAAATGGTAATTTTCCTGGCTATCCTCGTTTTCGGTTATGTTTATGTCTGGCGAAATGGTGCACTGGATTGGGAATAGTATAAACTGGGCTGACATTACTTTGAGATTTTACACCTTATAATTAAAACTATAATCTATCCATGCAACACGATGATGTAAAATCAAATGTATTAACAACAACTCTGGAGAGCGCCATAAACTGGGGTAGGAAAAACTCGCTTTGGCCCATGCCTTTTGGCACTGCCTGTTGCGGGATTGAGTTCATGGCTGCTTTGGCTGCCCGCACAGACATATCCCGCTTTGGTGCTGAAGCAATTCGTTTTTCACCCCGGCAATCAGATCTCCTCATTGTTGCTGGTAGAATTTCTATCAAGATGATGCCAGTACTCATTCGCATCTACGAACAAATGCCAGAACCGAAATGGGTAATTTCCATGGGGGCCTGTGCTTCATCGGGTGGCGTATTTGATACCTATAGTGTGATTCAAGGTATAGATCGGTTTATTCCAGTAGATGTGTATATCCCTGGATGCCCTCCACGTCCAGAAGGTGTTGTAGACGGCTTGATAAAGCTTCAGGAATTAGTAGACAAGGAAAAATTTTCCGATTATGCACCTCCCGCTACTAATAGTTAAATGTCGCTCGCTGATACTCTTTCCCAGATAAAGGCTACATTCCCGGAAACAGTTTTTGATGTAACTGAGCATGCCGGTGAGAAAATTATTCATATCCAAGGTCTGGTTGTCCTGGATGTGCTTGGGGAATTTCAGAAAAGCGGATTCAACTTCTTAGCTGATATCACAGCTGTTGATAATATGACTCTCGGTGGTTTTGAACGGTTTGCGGTAGTTTATCATCTTCTTTCCCAAGAGACTGCCGAAAGAGTGACAGTGAAAGCATATGTATCTGAAGAGAATCTAATATTGCCTTCAGTGGAATCACTTTGGAAAACTGCTGACTGGCAGGAACGGGAAATTTATGACTTATTCGGGATAACGTTTGAAGGACATCCTAATTTAGTGCGGATTATGAATCCTGATGATTTTGAAGGACATCCATTAAGGAAGGATTATCCGAGACTGGGCCGAAAAGAAAGGGATAATTTTCCCATAGTTGAACGTAGAATTGGTAGGAAGGCGCAACGCAATTAATGAAAGTCACGACTCATCCAATTGAAACTGATAAGATGGTTTTGAATTTTGGCCCTCAGCATCCATCGACCCATGGAACACTGCGGATAATTATGGAACTGGATGGTGAAACTGTAACGAAAGCAACACCAGAAATCGGTTATCTCCATTCCGGGTTCGAAAAGCTGGCAGAGGATCTAGATTTCAACCAATATATCACTATTACTGACAGAATGAATTATTTGTCGCCCCTGTGTAACAATGTGGCCTATGCCTTGGCAGCAGAAAAATTGATGGAGCTGGAAGTTTCCAAACGGACGGAATATATCCGTGTTCTCATGTGTGAATTGAGCCGGATTGCTGACCATCTTTTAAGTGTGGGCATGCTGGCCGTTGATTTGGGTGCAATGACTGCATTCCTCTATGGCTGATCTTTTTGAAATGGCTACTGGAACTCGCCTTACTACCAGTTACACCCTGGTGGGCGGTCTGATGAGGGATATCCCTGATGGCTATGACAAGGCTGTCTTAAAAGTTCTCGATGAAGTGGATGAAGTAGCAAATGATATTGAAGCTTTATTGAATAAAAATCGCATATGGCATGATCGAACCAAAAACATTGGAGTCATCTCCAAAGAAGATGCAATCTCATACGGTATTTCTGGTCCCATGGCGAGAGCAGCAGGTATTGAGTGGGATATCCGTGTAAATGAACCATATTCCAGATATGATGAGTTTGATTTTGATGTAGCCATTGCTTTAAATGGTGATGTATTTGACCGCTATCTGGTGCGGATGGAGGAAATTCGCCAGAGTATAAAGATATGCCATCAGTCGTTGGAGAAAATGCCTCCAGGTGATGTGATCATAGATCCGGGCTCAGGATATAGCCTACCACCCAAGGATGAAGTATACAACTCCATCGAAGGCCTGATCTATCATTTTGAAGTGACCATGCCAAACAGAGGCATGACACCCCCAGTTGGTGAAGCTTATGTACCCACTGAATCCCCTAATGGTGAACTGGGTTTTTATATTGTGAGCGATGGAAATCGAACGCCCTATCGTGTTCGCACACGGCCTCCATCTTTGATCAACTATTCGATTTTTTCAAAACTTATTGAGGGACATATGCTTTCCGATGCACCGGCCATCCTTGGCAGCATAAACATTATCGCAGGAGAATTGGATCGATGAACACGAACGGTACTCCTAATAAAAAATTCACCTTTTCAGATAAGGAAAAAGTAGAAAAAATTCTTTCTCAATACTCCGATAAAAAGTCGGCTACCTTGCCTTTGCTGCACCTGGCCCAATCAGAGAAGGGATACATTTCTGACGCTGGGATTAATACTGTAGCCGGTTTGGTAGATTGCCACCCGGCTGTAGTCATGGACTGTGTTTCATTTTACACCATGTTTTATACGAAACCTCAAGGTCGGTATATAATTCAAGTTTGCCAGACCCTTTCCTGCAGCCTGAATGGGGCGGATGCTCTTGTGGATCAGGTGACAGATAAATACGGGATAAAACCGGGTGAAACAACGCCGGATGGCCGGTTTACCCTCATGAAAGTAGAATGCCTTGGCTCTTGTGGAACGGCACCAGTTGTGCAAATAAATAAAGACTATCATGAAGGGTTGTCTCAAAAAAGATTTGATGAATTACTGGAGTCGCATCAATGAGTGCCTTTAAACCTGTCCTGACCGAACATATCCATCAGAAAGACTGTCATACGTTTTCATTTTACAAAAATGTTGGCGGATACACTGCTCTTGAGAAAGTGTTAAAAATGAATCCTGATGATGTTACTCAAGAAGTAAAGGATTCAAATCTTCGTGGCAGGGGAGGAGCAGGTTTTCCAACCGGTGTGAAGTGGGGATTTATCCCTCAAGATAACAATAAACCGAAATATTTGATCAACAATGCGGACGAAAGTGAACCGGGGACTTTTAAGGATCGGTTGCTTATGAATAAAGCACCTCATCAAATGCTGGAAGGTATGGTCATTGCTGCCTATGCTATCGGCTGTCACACATCCTTCATTTACATTCGTGGAGAATTTTACAAAGAATATAAGTTACTGGAAAAGGTAGTAGCTGAAGCGTATGAGAATAAACTTCTGGGTGATAATATACTCGGTTCAAATTACAGTCTGGATGTTTTTATACATCGCGGAGCAGGAGCCTATATTTGTGGTGAAGAGACTGGGTTGATCGAATCTCTTGAAGGCAAACGAGGCTGGCCAAGGATTAAGCCTCCCTTCCCTGCGATCGAAGGTTATCTTCAAAGCCCTACAATAGTGAATAACGTTGAGACCCTTTCCTGCCTTCCCCATATAGTCAATCGTGGTGCCGGTTGGTTTAAATCCATCGGTCCTGAAAAAGGACCAGGCCCGAGACTGTTTTGTATTTCAGGATGCGTTAATAATCCCGGTGTTTTTGAAGAACCCATGGGTGTCTCTCTAAAAGATTTGATTTTTGATAGGGCAGGTGGTATACAGGATGGCAAAAAATTGAAAGCTGTTTTCCCTGGCGGTTCATCATCAGCGATTCTCACGGCTAATGAAGCTATGGATGTAATGATGGATTTTGAGGAACTGGTAGAAAAGAAGAGCATGCTTGGATCTGCGGGGGTCATTGTAATGGATGAAACAGTAAATATGGTTCAGGCTTGTCTCAATATTGCCCGCTTTTATGCCCATGAGTCCTGCGGCCAGTGCACCCCCTGTAGAGAAGGTACAGCATGGCTGGTGAAAATGCTTACACGTTTGGTTAATGGTGGGGGTAAACCAAACGATATTGACATGCTTTTTGAGATTACGGATAACATCGGCGGTCTTATCGATTTTTCGAAAGGCAGTTTTGGCAAGACCATCTGTCCATTTGGTGAAGCAGTGGCCTGGCCAGTGAGAAGTTTTGTGGAAAAGTTCAAAAACGAATTCA
>JYMV01044768.1_pt1 | contig 10255 bp, 7 predicted proteins | sample 338911 | NCBI WGS metagenome assembly JYMV01 (sample SAMN03354496, study PRJNA234377) | hydrothermal vent metagenome | biome: Deep sea; feature: Hydrothermal plumes at the Eastern Lau Spreading Center, Western Pacific Ocean; material: Seawater | place: Tonga | collected 2009 | depth 2000 m m
TGAAAAAATAGGTCCAATTTTAGCCACAAATAATTTACAAGCTTCCAATAAATTTTAAATGTACTTACCCGAGCTACTTAAATCCGTAGGGAAAAAATATCGAAAAATTTATGTAAAAGGTATTTGTTTTGATAGCAGAAAAGCAAAAAAAAATGACATTTTTTTTGCAATTAAGGGAAACAAAATATCTGGAACGAAATTTATTCAAAATGCAATCTTGAAAAAAGTATCTGCAATCCTTGTTGATTCAAAAATCAAATTCAAAGCTTTGCAAATTCCACTATTAAGGGTGCGTGATGTTAGAAAAAGTTTATCTGAAGCTTGTTCAAACTTTTATAAAAAAAAACCCTCTTATATTGTTGCTGTAACAGGTACTAATGGAAAAACCTCAGTTGCTAATTTTTTTTTTCAATTATTTAAATTAAATAAAATACGTGCTGCTTCCATAGGTACTTTGGGTATAGAGTCAAATTTATTTAAAAAAAAAACTAACCTTACATCTCCAGACCCATTGCTATTACATAAGAGTCTTTCTGAGTTAAAAAAAAGAGGAATCAATAATGTGGTAATAGAGGCATCGAGTCATGGTCTCGATCAAAAAAGATTGAATAATATTACTTTTAAAGCAGCTGTGTTTACAAATTTAAGCAGAGATCACTTAGACTATCATAAAAATATGAATAATTATTTAAATTCAAAAATTTATTTATTTAATAATTTATTAAACAAAAAAACATTCTGTATTACAGAAGAAACTAATATTTTTTTTAAAAAATTACAAAAAATATGTAAAAGAAAAAAAATTTACATTAATTCGATAGGTTATGGCCGCGGTAACTTAAAAATATTAAGTCAAAAACATAAGAAAGATTTTCAAGAGATTAAATTTTTATACAATAACAAAACATATAAATTAATAACTTCTCTATTTGGACAATATCAAATAAACAATCTACTTTTCGCCATTCTCTTAGCAGAAAAGTGCGGCCTTAGTATTAATAAATCTTTGAAGAAAACAAAATATATTAAAGCTGCAAAAGGAAGATTGGAGTGTATAAAAAAATTAAAAAATAATTCAAGAATATTTGTTGATTTTGCACATACCCCAGATGCTTTAGAAAGAGTTCTAAAAAATTTAAAATTTCAATTTAATAAAAATATTTTGATTGTTTTTGGATGCGGAGGAGATCGCGACAAAGGCAAAAGATCTATTATGGGTTACATAGCAAGTAAATATTGTAAAAAGATTTATTTAACAGATGATAACCCCAGATTTGAGAGTCCAAAAAATATTAGACGATCAATTAAAAAAGGAATTAAGATAAATTTTATAGAAACAAAAAGCAGAAGACTTGCTATTCAGTTGGCGATTAAAGAACTTGGCTATAACGAAATCTTACTTATAGCTGGCAAAGGTCATGAACAATATCAAGATTTTGGTTCAAAAAAAATCCATTTTTCTGACGAAAATGAAATAAAAAAATTTCTAACGAACAAAAAAAAACAATCTGCCAATTATTTTTGGCACCCATGTATCACATCGGAGGTGTTTTCAAATTATAATAGTTTTAATTTTAATAATGTTTCCATAAATTCAAAACAAATTAGTTCCAAATCTTTATTTATTGCAATTAAAGGAAAAAGAAAAGATGGACATAATTTTGTTAAAGAAGCCATTGCAAGAGGAGCAAAAAAAGCAGTTGTGAATAGATCAATAAGAGGAGTAAATTCAAAAAAATTAATTCGGGTTCCAAATACTTTAACCGCACTCAATAATCTTGCTAAAGCGACTAGACAGCATACCCAAGCAAAAATCATTGGAATTACAGGAAGTTCTGGAAAAACAACTCTAAAAGATATGACAAGTTTTGTTTTAAAAAATTTTGATAACACTTTCTCTTCAAAATTTTCATTTAATAATCATTATGGAGTTCCTCTGAGTTTATCTAATCTACAAGAGAAAGATGTTTTCGGTGTATTTGAATTAGGCATGGATAAAAAGGGTGAAATACACTCACTTTCAAAAATATTAAATCCCGATATAGCAGTTATAACAAATATTTCTTCAGCACATTTAAAAAATTTTAAAAGCCCAAAAGAAATTGCCGGGGCAAAGTCAGAAATTATAAATAATTTAGTTGCACAAGGAACTTTAATATTGAATAGAGATGATAAATTTTTTAATTATATAGCTCAGAAGGCTAGGAAAAAAAATGTTCAGGTAAAATCTTTTGGTTTGAACAAAAATGCAGATCTATATTTAAAAGATATAAGAAAAAATAAAAATATTTATCAAGCTTCTATTTCATATAATAATGAAGTTTACCTGTTTAATATCAATTATAATAATAGTACTTATATTCAAAATGTTCTTTCAACATGCCTAATTATATTTAATTTGGATTTAGATATATCAGGTAAAAAAAATATTTTTTTAAATTTTAAAATACCAGAAGGACGAGGAGATATGAATAAAATTCAAATTTTTAAGAAAAAATTTTATTTACTCGACGAAAGCTATAATGCTAATCCACATTCAATGAGACTAGCTATAAATCATTTTAATAGTATTGATAAAAAAAAGACTCAAAAAATTCTTTTATTAGGAGACATGTTGGAATTGGGAAAAAAAACTAAGTTTTTTCACAGAAATTTAGGAAAATATATTAATAATAGTAACATTGATAAAGTTTTTGTGATTGGTAAATCTATATTAGAGACTTACAAATTCTTGAAGAAAAACAAAAAAGGAAAAATATTAAATACAATGAGTGATATTGGCAGTTTAATTAGGAATTATATAAATGATAATGATTATGTAATGATAAAAGGTTCAAATTTAACTGGTTTGAACAATTTTAGCAAAAAATTAAAAAAAGGAAAAATTAATTAATGCTTTATAGTTTATTAACATCTTTTATAAACGAATTTTCTTTTTTAAATGTATTTAGGTATTTAACATTTAGGACGGGATTATCATTAATATCGTCATTTATTATTGTATTTCTTATTGGAGGTCCATTTATAAAATATTTTTCACAAAAAAAAATCACAGGGCCTATTAGAGAAGATGGGCCGATTGATCACATATTTAAAAAAGTTGGAACCCCAACAATGGGAGGAGTACTGATCTTAATAGGAATGTTATTAAGCACTTTATTTTGGGCAGATTTATCCAATATTTATATTTGGTTTTTAATATTTGTAGCAAGTAGTTTTGGAATTTTGGGAGCAATTGATGATTTCTTGAAAATAAAAAATCACAATTCATCTGGTCTATCTCCAAAACTAAAGTTTATTGTCCAAATATTTCTAGCTTTTATTGCTGTATTTTTTTTACATAAATTTGGAGATCATTCACACTTGAAAAATTTATATTTTCCATTTTTTAAAAATTTAATTTTAAATATGGGAATATTTTTTATTCCGTTTTACATATTTATAATTATTGCATCTTCAAATGCTGTCAATTTAACAGATGGGCTAGATGGCTTAGCAACTGTTCCTGTGATATTGGTAGCAGCATCTTTTGCTTTTATTTGTTATGTTGCAGGAAATACAGTTTTCTCAAATTATCTTCAAATACCGTATATTAAAGAGCTAGGAGAAGTTTCAATATTCTGCGGTTCTATATGTGGCGCCTGTCTTGGATTTTTATGGTTCAATGCACCTCCCGCAAAAATTTTCATGGGAGATACTGGATCATTATCTCTTGGGGGATCGCTCGGAGCCATAAGCATTGTTTCAAAGCATGAAATTGTACTGGCAATTATTGGTGGCTTATTTGTATTAGAAACAGTTTCTGTAATAATTCAGGTAGTGTCCTTTAAATTAACTGGAAGAAGAATTTTTCAAATGGCGCCTCTGCACCACCATTTTGAGAAAAAGGGCTGGGCAGAATCAACAGTTGTAATTAGATTTTGGATTATTTCAATAATATTAGCTTTGATTGGATTGGCGACACTAAAATTAAGATAATGCGAAATTCAAGATCAAAATTTGCAAAAAAAAAAATTCTTATTTATGGATTTGCAAAAAGTGGATTAGCTACCCTAAAATTTTTAAAAAAAATTAAATCAGAAATTTATTGTTGGGATGATAATTCTTTTGTTCGAAAATGTATAAAAAAAAAATATTTATTGAATTTCAAAGAAAAATTAACAAATAATTTTATTGACTTTATCGTAGTCAGTCCTGGCATAAATATTAGAGAGTGCTATCTAAAAAATTTTTTAGTAAAAAATAAAGCTAAAATAATTACAGATTTAGATATATTTTATAATTTCAACAAAAATAGCCAAATTATCTCGGTTACTGGCACAAATGGTAAATCAACAACTTGCAAGTTATTAGAAGTAGTTTTTAAAAAAGCTGGTTACAAAACTCATCTTGTAGGGAACATAGGCGAACCAATATTATCTCTTAAAAAGTTAAATACAAAAACAGTTATTATTGTTGAAGTTTCTTCTTATCAACTTGAATATACACAACATTTTAAATCTAATCATGCTGCAATACTTAATATTTCCCCTGACCACATGGAAAGACATAGGACTATGGAAAATTATATTAATGCAAAAATAAAAATTTTAAAATTTCAGTCATTTAAGGATCATTCGTACTTAAATTTAAATAATAAATTTACGAAAAAAATAATAGACAACTTTAGGAAAAAACATTTTTTTTCCAAATTGTATAAAGTTGATAGATATAAAGTAAAAAAAATTTTAAAAAAAATTAAAAATAAATATTTGTTATCACAAAACAATTTAGAAAATATTTCTTTTGTACTTAAAATAGCGAGCAATTGTAGAATAAGATTAGATGTAATATTGCAAGCCTTAAATAAATTTAAAGGATTGCCACATAGACAAGAGAGATTATCACTAAACAATGAAATAATTTGCATAAATGATTCAAAGGCAACCAATTTTGAGTCATCTTCACAATCATTGAAAAGTTACAAAAATATTTTTTGGATTGTTGGTGGACTTCCTAAGAAGGGTGATAAATTTTTTCTAAATAAATTCAAAAAAAATATTATTAAAGCTTATATTATTGGAAAAAGTACGATTTTTTTTAAAAAACAATTAAGAAAAAAAGTAAATTTTGTTGTGGTAAATAATTTAAAGAATGCAGTTTTAAAGGTTATCGAAGACTTAAAGCAAATAAATAGCATGAATAGTTTAACAAAAAATAAATATACAATTTTATTTAGCCCTGCTGCCGCATCTTTTGATCAATTTACAAATTTTGAAGAAAGAGGAAAAAAATTTAAGGAACTTATTTATAAGGCAAGATCAAGTATTTATTAATATATGTTTGACTTTAGTAGAGAAAATAGAAGTCTCCTAGCAAGCTGGTGGAGAAATATAGACAAGACAATATTATCGCTAATCCTGCTACTTTTTTTCTTAGGTTTATTTTTTTCATTTTCTTCTACATCATCTCTTATTGGTGAAAAATTAAATAAGGAAAGCTATTTTTTCTTTTTAAAGCATTTTGTATTTGTTGGTATTGCACTAATAATTATTTTTTTTGTTTCTCTTCAAAAAAGAGAAATAATCAAAGCATATCTGCCATATTTTTTTTTAATATCTCTTCTAATATTATTTTTAGTTCCCTTTATTGGAACGGAGGTTAGAGGTGCAAAGAGATGGTTGGATATACCTCTTTTACCTAGATTTCAACCGATCGAAATATTAAAACCTTTTTTTATTCTTATATTAGCACAAATTATCTCTTCACAAATAATTCATAATTTATATAAAAAATATTTTTATACATTAGTTGTATTATCGGTTGTTTTGTTTCTTTTGATTATTCAGCCAGATTTAGGTCAATCTGTTCTACTATTTTCGTCTTGGTTGATTATGCTTTTTTCATCAGGAATAAATTTTATAATTTTAGGTATATTTTTTTTAATCTGTGTTTTAATTTTCGTTTCAATCTTATTTTTTTTCCCGAATAAATTTGGATATATCTTATTTAGATTAAAATCATTTATTAACCCAACAAAGGGGGAAAACTATCAATCGGAAAAAGCACTAGAGGCAATAAAGAGTGGTGGTTTTACTGGCAGAGGCTTGGGCGAAGGAGTATTAAAAGATAGAGTGCCAGAAGCTCATACCGATTATATATTTGCTATAATCGCAGAAGAATTTGGAGCTATATTAATTTTGTTGCTAATAATAATTTTCTTATTTTTTTCTTATAAGGTGTTGCATAAATTATTAGATGAAAAGGATGAATATACGAAGCTTGTCTTAGTTGGTTTAATTTCATTATTGCTAATTCAAACCTTCATTCATATTGGAGTAAATATAAGACTTTTGCCAACAACAGGTATAACCCTTCCGTTTTTAAGTTATGGAGGTTCATCAATTATAGGAAACGCAATGATCGCTGGTTTAATTTTAAATTTGACAAAAAAAATTCCATTAAATCAAGATAATTTATGAAAAAAAAAATTCTTTTTTGTAGCGGAGGCACAGGAGGGCATGTTTTTCCCTCTATTAGTTTAATTAATTTTTTTAAAAAAAGGGAATATGAAACAATACTCGTTATTGATAAAAGAGGTGCAAAATATCTAAAAAAAGATTTTTTTTTACATAAAATATTTGAAGTAAATTTTCCAACTCGTGCAGGTTTTATAAATAAAATATTTTTTTATTTAAAACTAATTCTAGCTTTAATTAATTCCTTTTTAATTTTAAGAAAAGAAAAACCAAATTTTGTATTTGGTCTTGGGGGATATGTTTCCCTTCCTATCTGTTTAGCTGCAAAATTACTTAATATTCAAATTTTATTGTATGAACCTAATCTTGTTTTGGGTAGAGTGAATAAATTTTTTGTGCGTTTTTGTATGAAGCTTTTTACAAATTCGGACAATATTCTCAATCTTCCTAATAAATATTTAACCAAATGTGTTAAGGTTGGCAACATTCTTAGAGAAGAAATTATAAAATACGAATTATCAGAAAAAAATAATTTAAGTTCAAAAAAAACTATTTTAATTTTAGGTGGCAGCCAAGGTGCTGAAATTTTTGGAGAAGTGATACCTCAGGTTATTTTAGACCTAAGTAAACATTATAGAATAAGCATCATTCAACAATCCTTACCTAAACAAGTAAATGAAATTCAAAATTTTTATAATAAAAATAATATTGAAAATTATATTTTTAGCTTTCATGAGAACATTGCTGAATTAATATCAAAGGCTGACCTTGCAATATCAAGATGTGGATCATCAACTATCCATTTATTGCTATTCCTTATCCATTTGCTAAAGATAATCATCAACATCAAAATGCAATTTACTATGAAAAAAAAGGATGTTGCTGGATACTAAAACAAAAAAATTTATCCTTTGATAGTTTGAAAGAAATTCTAATCAAAATTTTAGATAATAATGTTGAATTGAGTTTAAAAAGAGAAAATATGCTTAAAAATGATAGTAAAAATACACTATTAAAAATAGAAAAAGAGATAGAAAAATTAATTTAATGCAAATGAAAATAGCAAGCAACGAAGTAATCCATTTTGTTGGTATAGGTGGAATTGGTATGAGTGGACTAGCACAAATAATGCACAACATGGACTTTATGATACAGGGTAGCGATTTAAGTCAAAGCAAAAATATAGATCGATTAAGAAAATTTGGCATTAAGATTTTTATTGGTCATAAAAGAGAAAATATTAAAAAAGCAACTATGCTTGTTATTTCTTCTGCTATTAAAAAAAATAATGTTGAATATTTATTAGCTAAAAAAAAAAAAATACCTATTCACAAACGTGGCGAAATGCTTGCTAACATTATTTCATTAAAAAAAAATATTGTTATTACAGGATCACATGGAAAAACGACCACCACTTCCTTGATATCTAACATTTTATTTGCAGCAAATTTGGATCCAACAATAATTAATGGAGGAGTCGTAAATTTTTTAAAAAATTCTGCAAAGTTGGGAAAAAGCGACTGGTGTGTAGTAGAATCAGACGAATCAGATGGTAGTTTTTTAAAGATACCTGCAACTTATTCTGTGGTTACAAATATTGATAAGGAACATTTAGATTATTATAAAAAATTAGCCGTTTTACAAAAATTTTTTCAGTTATTTGTTGAAAAAACGTCCTCTTTGGGAAAGTCAATTATTTGCAAAGATGATTATTATAGCAAAGCATTAATTAAAAATTTAAAAATAAATAATTATTTAACCTATGGTTTTGATAAAAATTCAAATTTTCAAATAAATAATGTTAGAAAAAAAATTAATAATTCAAACTTTGATATTAAATTAAATTTAGTTGGAAAAAATCAAAAATATTTAACAAATTTGCAAATACCCTTACTTGGAAACCATAATATAAGAAATGCTACTGCGGCAGTTGCGGTGACATTAAGTTTAGGTATCAAAATTAATATAATTAAAAATGCTTTAAAAAATTTTGATGGAATTGAACGTCGATTTAATAAAATATTTTCTTATAAAAAAATTGATTTTTACGACGATTATGCTCATCATCCAACCGAAATACAGGCCTTGCTTGATGGCATTAGGTCAGTACATTCTTCCAGAAAAATAATTTCGGTTTTTCAGCCTCACAGATTCTCCCGAGTTAAGTTATTAAAAAAAGAATTTGCTGCAGGATTTAAACTTTGTGATGAGGTTGTTTTATGTCCCATTTACCCAGCCGGTGAAAAGATTAATAAATATTTTAACTATCATTCATTTGGAAAATTAATTGCAAAAAAATCTAACGTAAAGGTAGTAATATTAAAATCAGAAAATGATTTATTAAATTATTTTAAAAAAAATCTTTTTGATAATGAGTTGGTTGTATGTATGGGTGCTGGAAGCATATCTACATGGATTAAAAATATATCAGATAAGTTATGAATATATCAAAACAAGTTCAAAATTTGTCAAAAAAATTATCAGGAAAGATTTATTATGAATATGATATGAAGCGTTTAAATTGGTTTAATCTAGGAGGTCCAGCTAAAGTTTTTTTTAAACCAAATACATTAGAAGAATTAATTTTTTTTTTGAAAAAATTTTCGAATAGTTTACCGGTTCTAACACATTAATTAGAAATGGGGGCTATGATGGCGTTATTATTAAACTTGGAAAAAACTTCTCACATTTGTCTAAACTTAATGATAATACTGTAATTTCAGGTTCTGCTGTATTGGATAAGCAGTTATCAAATTTTGCATTAGTCAATTCTGTTGCTGGGCTAGAATTCCTCTCTTGTATTCCTGGTTCTATAGGTGGAGCGATAAGAATGAACTCAGGATGTTATGATTACGATATCTCAAAATGCATTGATTCAATCCAGGCGATAGATCGCAGTGGGATTGTGAGAATTATTAAGTCTGAAACAATAAATTTTTTTTATAGAGGTTCGGATTTGTCTGATGATCTGATTTTTTTAAGTGGAACTTTTAAGGGTGAAAAACAAGATAAAAGAAAAATTAAAGAAAAAATGGAAGAGCTTTCAGCGATTAAAAAAAAATCACAACCATCTAGAATTAAAACTTGTGGAAGTACTTTTAAAAATCCAACTAGCCAGACACAAAAGAAAGCATGGGAACTTATCAAAGAAGCACAATGCGAGAATATGAAAATAGGAGGTGCCTCAATTTCTGAAAAACATAGCAATTTTTTTGTTAATCAAGGTTTCGCAACTTCAAATGATATGGAAAATTTGATTAACCTTGTAAGAGAAAAAGTTTTTAATACCACTGGAATAAAACTTGAATTGGAATTACAGATTATTGGTGAAAAAAAATGAAAAAAACGGTTTTAATTTTAATGGGGGGAATCTCTAGAGAAAGGGAAATTAGTATTTTATCGGGAAAGGCATGCGCAAGGGCTTTAAGAAAAAAGAAATATAAAGTTAAGGTCTTAGATCCAAAAGGCAATTTTATTAATGAAATTAGAAAAATAAAACCAAAAATAGTATTTAATGCTTTACATGGTCGGTTTGGTGAAGATGGCTATATTCAAAGCATTCTAGAGTCAGAAAAAATAAATTATACACATTCAGGGGTTCTTGCATCAAGTATCGCCATGGATAAAGAAATTTCTAAAAAAATATTTATTAATAAAAAAATCAATACTCCAAGATTTTTTGTATATAATTATAATGATGGTCTAAATATTCATACCTTGATAAAAAAATCAAAAATTAATTTTCCTATTGTTATTAAACCAATTAATGAGGGTTCAAGCATAGGTGTTTATATTTG
>JYMV01014728.1_pt1 | contig 10251 bp, 8 predicted proteins | sample 338911 | NCBI WGS metagenome assembly JYMV01 (sample SAMN03354496, study PRJNA234377) | hydrothermal vent metagenome | biome: Deep sea; feature: Hydrothermal plumes at the Eastern Lau Spreading Center, Western Pacific Ocean; material: Seawater | place: Tonga | collected 2009 | depth 2000 m m
ATTGCAGCCCGTGCCAGATGAAAGTGTGTCCACTGGAGCATCACCACTGCATGACTCTCATCGAACCGCAACAGGTGATCGATGAGGCTCGGCACTGGCTTCAGCGGGAATCGGGATGAGATGTCTCATACCGCCCTGCACGAATGATCAACTGGCAGCGACGAGTGACACGATCTGTTCAGAGGCACTGGTCATAACCGACCCCAGTGCACCCGTTGGATCGGATAGCATCACGGGCGATCCTCCATCGCAACTGAGTGCTGTCGCTGGATCGAGTGGAATCTTGCCCAGGAACGGTACCGAGTAACGCTTCGCTGCATCTTCTCCGCCGCCGCTACGAAAGATCTCGGTGATGTGCCCACAGGAGGAGCATTCGAAGCCACTCATGTTTTCGATGATTCCCAGGATCGGGACATTGGTGCGCTGGAACATCTGGATGCCTCTTTGCACATCGAGCAGCGCAACATCCTGGGGAGTCGTGACGATCACGCCCCCGGCCAGAACGATCGACTGTACCAGGGTCAACTGAGCATCCCCGGTCCCTGGAGGAAGATCGAGCACCAGGTAATCGAGCTGTCCCCATTCAACCTGGAACAGGAACTGGCGTAGCAGCCCCGTCACCATCGGGCCACGCCAGATCACCGGTGAGTCATCTTCGAGCAGGTAACCGATCGACATCGTCTTGAGTCCGTAAACTTCGATGGGGACGATGGTCTCATCCTGGGTGGCGCGAGGTCGCGCATCCTCGGTACCGAGCATCTTCGGGGTCGAGGGACCGTAGACATCTGCATCGAGCAATCCGGTACGAAGCCCCCTGGCAGCCAGCGCCAGCGCCAGATTGACCGCCACCGTCGATTTCCCGACACCACCCTTACCGCTGGCGACCGCGATCACATGGCGAACTCCTGGAATATCCTGAGCGCCGACTGCAGAGGGACCCGGGCCCGGCGCACCGGATTTAGCTTCAGGCGCAGCAGCGGATGGCTCGGCACGGTGCAGGAGAGTGACCTTGTCAACGCCCTCGAGCGTGCGCAGTTCAGATTCGATCCGGGCCGAGATCGAATCATCATGAGTCGTGAGATCCGCGGGGAACTGGACCACGACGGTCACTTCCCCCTCGTGGGCGATCACACGCTGAATCACTCCCGCTTTCATGATGCTACTCGAAGTTCCAGGAACCGGGATCTCATCCAGCAGCTGATTTACCGCTTCGACCACGAGTTTCTTATCAAAAGTCATCAATGCACTCCTTGGTGAGAAAAGGTTCGGAATGAATGTATCCAAGAGCCAGATGGAATCGTTTACCGGGTGAATCTTATACAGCAACTGCTGTCTCGGCAATCGACACCGTATCTCTAACCTGTCGCAACCATCCTTTCATGCCACAGTTGTCGCGAGCAGCGTGCGCGCAGCGATCCCATGATGGTGGCGTGCTATTATGGCCTTGTTGACGGGAAATCCGCCAATTCAAGGGTGAATGGGCAGATGGTGGGAAGGTGAAATATGAGTCAGTTCTTGTTCCTGGATATAGAACAACTGGAGCAGAGGCTCGAATTCAACGACGGATTGATGCTGGTCCACTTCGGCTCACCGCTCGTCTCATCCTGCGGTTTTGCTCAGAGGAGCCTGGCGCTGATCGCTCCAGACTTCGTCGGACAACTACAGATCGCGACCGTGGATGTTTCCCTTCAGGATGTGAAAAAGCTACAGAAATTCTCGATCAGAACTGTACCCACCCTGGCTCTCTTTGATGGTACCCGTGAGGTGGAGAGACTCGACAAGATCCTGCTCCCTGCAGAGTTGAGATTTTTCCTTCGCGACGCGATGGCCTTCTATGGCGAGGCGTGGCCGGCACCCAAAAACGAAGACCAGGGTTTTTCCTCCTGATCTCGTCTCCTGCATGCGGCTGTCCGGCGTCGTCAGCATCTCTGACTTCTGTCGAGCCCCGCTCACCCCAATAATTTCGGATGTTCAGGAACGATCGGTCCTGATGGGGCGTTGTTTCGGATGTGGAGCCATAGGGACCTCCAAGACAGGTCCACGAGTGCTCGAGACCGCTGGCGCGATTCCAGGCGTGCTGGAACGCCGTCAGCGATTCTCGAGAGGTGAAGCCGCCTATGAGTCATACAACGGGATTGACAATCGGGCGTGATTCACTTACATTGAAGTCCTGAATCCCACCTTTCAGAGCCCATGAGGCGCGGCTGGTATCCTCTACCAGTTGCGCCTCTTTTTTTATGGAGAAATTTTGGACCCGAGAAGGCGCGGATCTCGACGCATTGCGGCGAGGTTCAGCCCCTGGACTGCTCGATGTACTCGGTGAGATTTCGGTACTGGGTCGGCAGATCGAAGATGTCCGATGCATGGGGACTCTTGAAGAAGAGCCCACACTGGCGCTGAAGCCCCGAATCTCCGCGCCGTCTGGCCCACTCCAGCATCCGGCACAGATCGAGCACCAGCGGAGCTGCCAGTACCGCGTCGCAGCCTTGCCAGGTGAACTGCATCGTCATCTTGTGACCAAGAAATCCCTCGAAATGGATCAGATCCCAGGCAGTCTTGTTATCCCCCAGGCTAGGGACATAGTCGATGGAAACCTGGCTGTGAACATCCTTGCCCAGAATCTGCTCGATCAGTTCCCCCTTCGAGTCGATCTTGGTCTGGCGATTGTCTGCGTGGGCCAGAATTTCCCCATCTCGATCTCCGAGCATGTTGTAACCCTGCCACGACAGGACCTTCAGGGCCCGCTGTAGAAACATCGGCGCAAGCGCCGACTTGACCAGGGTCTCTCCTGTCTTTCCGTCGCTCCCTGCGTAGGCACAGCCGCGCGCTTCCAGGAGTTCACAGGTTGCTGGCAACAGAGCGCCAGGGGAGGGAGTGAAGTTGATGAAGGACGCACCGACATGAGCAGCGGCGATGGCGTAGAGAGTACTGGACCTGAACGGTTCAGCTGATCCAGCAGCGAGTTGTTGCAGCATCTCTGCTGCAGTCTGATGGCATGGGTGGGGGGGAAGGGCTGCCTCCGTCGAGGAGAGATTGACCACCACGATTCCATCCAATTGCTGATCCTCGATGAATTGCCGCAGGTCAGATTCGATTCTCTCCAGCGCAGGTGTCGGATGATCAGCGATACAGGATCGATCGATGCCTTGCAGCGAAAGGATGGCCTCACCAGCATTGAGCAACACTCCGGGGCGAATGTGTTTCTCCACTTGCTCCAGATCGTCGCTGATTTGCTCGATGATGTCGTGGCTGATGCTGCCGCTATCCGTGCAGATGGCTTCTGCACTCGATCGAATCGATCCGTCACGAATCTCATGACCACCGATGATCAGATCATCGATGGAAGGAAGGTCGCACTGCTCGAACAGAGATGTCTCGGTGAGCAGTCCAATGCGCTGTGTCAGTTGCCGTTTCATCGCTGCGAGGCCAGCGATCACGGTGGTAGAGACACCACCTCGAGCACCCACCAGCCAGACTCCGGTGCGGGCCAACTGAGATTCCTTCCCAAGAAATAGGGCCGGTCGTCCGATGGACGACCGGCCCGATCTTCCGACCTGGCGCAGGTACTAGCGACGACGTAATTTACGTCGCGAGTCCTTCATGTCCTGCTTCCGATCCTTCTTCCGCATCAACTTCTCGAATTCGCGCTGCTTGCGGCGTTTCGCCTCGGAGGGCTTTTCGTAGAAACTACGCTTCTTGATCTCCTTGAGGAGACCCTCCTTGGCAACGGTGCGCTTGAATCGTTGCAGCAGTTTTTCCGGGGTTTCCCCGCTCCTGAGCGTGACGCGAATCAAACCGACTCACTTTCTCGATGCCTCGTGGCACCTTCCTGGCCATCTCTTCTTCAACAGGCCCGGGAGACCCGGTACCTGCCACCCCTGTGCGCGCATCCTGGATACTTCTCCGGGGATGCCCTCAGGGACCGTGAAGTGTAGGGGATTGGCATCGATCTGACAAGAGAAGCGGAAAGGTCACTGCGAGGACGATCATCGACTGGATGCGGCAATCCAGGTCGGGCAGGATCGGTTTGTCAGTGCCGAGAGGAGCCGATCGGGTGCAGGACCAGCCACCGGGAGAGAGCCTGATTTCTGGGGACGGCAGCGCCTTGCCCCGGCCAGCAGAGGTTGCAGTTGGAGGCTCTCGAAGGGTCCTTCTGGCGGCGATGGGGGGAGCCTGTGTGCCCCTCTCCTTCGATCCCTGGGGACTCTCGTTCCTGATGCCGCTGTCGATCTGGTGCCTCGCTGCTGCCCTGGCCGGGCTCGATGGGCGCCGTGGCTTCTGGATCGGTTGGGTCTTTGGACTTGCGGCGGAAGGTCTCTCCTTCTGCTGGCTCGTCACGGCGGTGTCTCGATACACCGGGATCTTCCTGCTCGAGGATCCCGATTCGGTTCTGGCGGTGCTGGCGGGAATCGGCGCCTTCCTCATCTGGTGTCCGCTGGCAGCACTCGGCTGGGCATGTCTCGGGGCGAGTGTCGGGGCCGGCCCCGAGAAGGGTCCGGCGCGCTGGTTGTGGGCGGTGCTCGGCGTGGGTGCGCTCGAATCGGTGTGGCCGAGGTTGTTTCCCTGGTCGATGGGGAGTTCTTTCGCGACCTCGGACCCATCGGCGGGTTGGTCTCTGCTGAGTGGATGCGGAGTCGAGGGAGTGTCGCTACTGCTGGTGCTAGCCGGATTCCTGGCTGCATCGGGCGCAACAGCCGTGCCCAGGTGCTGGCGAGATGGGCTGCGCTGGCTTCCGCTGCTGTTGCTGATGGTTCTGCCGTGGATTCCACTACCCACCGCAGGTCCCGCGCCAGAAACATCGAGGGATCCGCTGGTCGTCTCGATTGTCCAGCCGGCCATCGCACTCGAGAGTCGCCACGGTGAAGCGGCCTCTGCGCAGCAACTGGAGTTACTTCGTCGGCTGATCGAGACGGCGGGAGAGGTGCAAGGGCCATCGGTTCCTCTGGTCATCCTGCCGGAGGGAATCCTGCCAGGTGTGTGGCAAGAGTCATGGTTACGAGAGTGGTTCGAGCCGTGGCTCGATTCGCCGCTGATTGTCGGATTCACACTGGCAGCAGAGAAGGGATTCTCCAATGCCGTGGCATTTCTTGAGCCTCTCGACCCGGAACCGGGGCAACCACCGACCCTCGACAAGATTCAACTGGGTCAGAAAAAGGTGCTGGTGCCGTTCGGCGAGCGCGTGCCCCTCGCTGGCGTGCTCAGTTCTCTCGGCATCGACCTTCCGGTGCCACAACTGATACCCGGGGAGTTTCAGACAGTATTTGAGAGCGACCGATTCCACGAGCCGCTCGGAGTCAGCATCTGCTACGAGGGGATCCTGGCGAGTGCGGTGGCAGAGTCGATCGATCTGGGTGCGAGATGGCATGTCAACCTGACCGAGGACCTCTGGTACGGCGATGGATTCGAACCGGAACAACACCTGCAGTTGCAGCGTTCCCGTGCCATCGAGAACGGATTGCTGTGGTTGCGTTGTGCCAATGCTGGGATCAGTGCCGCCATCGATCCGGGGATTCAGGGGCAACGGGTCGTTCGATCTCACCGAAAATGGCAAGACGGGAACTGGTCACCGTGGGTCGAGTCCACGGATGCCGGTGAGACTCGGCTCTCCGCTGTCGGTGAGAGAGCCATCTTGCAGCTGATCATCGACACTCCGGGTCCGCCGACGGGACAGGCAGCACTCTCCAGGGCTGCGCATTGGACCGCGCTCATCTGGCTGCTGGCAGCATTCGGGCACTTCTGGCACCGCCGTGAGAATCGTCCCCGCAGCGCCTGAAGCGGCTTCCGTGCTTGACTAGCATGAACAATGCCGTACCATCGATAATTGCTATAGGTCACATATTGGCAAGGACTTGTGCAAGTTGGGTGAAGCCTAGCAAAAAGGTGGCCTGTTTCGGGAAGAGACGAAGGAAGAGGGTCTTCCCTCGGAGGTTCCCGGTCTGGATCTGGCCATCGGATGGCCGGGAGAATGACTCCGATGCGACTCAATGTGGGCCTGTTCCAGCAACAGACCCAGAAGCAGATCCTGTCGCCCCAGATGATCCAGTCGATGGAAATTCTGGTGCTCAACCAGCAGCAGCTCGAGGATCGCATCTCGGGAGAGCTGGAGGAGAATGTCACGCTCGAGCGTGATGAGCAGCAGGAGGAAACGGCAGCTCGCGAAATCGATGACGGGGAGTCGGATCAGGGGCCACCAGACGCCGTCCAGGACGATGCTGCCGGTCAGCAGGAGTTGACCGACCTGACCGAGCGCTACGAGCAGTTGAACGATCTGCAGCAGTCAGACTTCTGGTCGGAGTCTTCCCCCCTGCGCAGGGCAGGAACAGGAGATGACGAGGACCACTTCGAGGTGGTCGAGAACACCGCAGGCCGTGACGAAACGTTGCCGGAACATCTGATCGGGCAGTTGAGTTTGAAAAGTCGAGTCGGCGGGCGGATGCGGGCGCTTTGCGAGGAGATCATCTACAACCTGGATGATCGAGGCTGGTTGATTCATCCGCTCGAGGAGATTCACTCGGCGCTGGTCAGTGGGATTTCCCTGCAGGGGTGTGACCCCAGGTTGAAGGGGCAGGCACCGTCATCTGAAGAGATGCATCTGGCTCTGGAACAGGTGCAGCAACTCGATCCTGTCGGTGTCGGGGCCAGCGATCTCATCGATTGCCTCTGTATCCAGTTGCACCGAGATCCTGGCGAAAATCAACTCGAGGAGCAGATCGTCCGCGAGCATCTTGACGACCTGGCCCGCAATCGCTTGCCCCACATCGCTCGCCAGACGGGCCATTCGCTCGACCAGGTGAAACTGGCGGTGGAAGTGATCGCTGCACTGGAGCCGATCCCTGGAAGGCCATTTCGTCAACAGCCCAACGCTCGTGTGGTACCCGACGTCCTCATCACCGAGGATGAGAAGGGGAAGCTGATTGTCGAGGTCAACTCTGCATCGGTACCGCGCCTGAAGATCTCTCCCCACTATCGGGAGTTGCTGAAGACGGCACGTGATGATCCTGAACTGAGAAAGTACCTGAAGAAACGGATCGAGAATGCAGAGTGGTTGATGGGTGCCGTGGTTCAGCGCAGTTCCACCTTGCAACGAGTTGCTGAGGAAGTGACTCGGCGACAAGAGCCATTTTTCCGTGGCGGAGATCGCCATCTTCAGCCGCTCAGGATGCAGGACGTCGCCGATGCGGTGGGGGTCAATGTCTCGACCGTCAGCCGCGCGATCTCGGGCAAGTGGTTCCAGGCTCCGGGCATGATTCGCGAACTTCGAAGTCTCTTCACCAGCGGCACGGTCAAGGATGACGGTTCACAGGAGTCGAGGGGCGGGGTGATCGCTTGCATCCAGGAACTGATCGAGAAGGAGGATGCTCGCAAGCCCCTCAGCGACGCCCAGATCGTCAAGCGACTCGCCGAAGATGGGATCAGGATCTCGCGACGGACCGTCACCAAGTACAGAGAAGCGGAGGGGATTCCCTCCTCCAGAGAGCGTCGGCAGCACTAGAACGCCAAAATTCCGCCCCATCTGGCCGACGCAGACCCATCCGAGCAGCAATTTCCTGTTACCCTGCACCCTTCCGGTGCTGTCCGGACTGGCCCCCGCAGGAGTTCATCACCACCGATGATCGAGGTTGACTCTCTCTCTCGTAGTTACGGCACTCGTAAGGCCCTGGACTCGATCAGTTTCCAGGTGCCTACGGGGTCGGTGACCGGTTTTCTGGGGCCCAACGGCGCCGGCAAGACCACCACCCTTCGTGTGCTGACCAGCTGGTTGCTTCCAGATCCCGGCACGCTGCGCGTCACCGTCGACGGAATCGACCTGCTGCGTCAGCCGCAACGGGCCTGTCGTAGGGTCGGTGCGCTGCTGGAGATGTTGCCGCTACCGGGGGAACTCCGGGTGATCGAGTTCCTCTCCGCACGGGCCAGGCTCAAGGGTGTCCCGGCAGCGAAGGTTCTCTCCGAGGTGCAGCGAGTGCTCGAAGATGTCGATGCCAGCGAAGCGTCGAGGAGAATCATCGACACTCTTTCTCAGGGTTATCGACAGCGAATCGGCCTCGCAGATGCACTTCTGGGAGATCCTCCGGTGTTGTTACTCGACGAGCCAACACGAGGACTTGATCCGCGACAGATTTCACTCTTTCGAGGTCTCATCGACAGGCTACGAGGGCACCACACCATCGTTCTTTCGAGCCATGTACTCGGTGAGGTGGAACAGATCTGCGATCGCGTCTGCATGATCTCTGCTGGCAAGGTTTGCCTCGATGAGGATCGCAAGGCCTGGACCCAGCGTCTCGAGAGTGCCGGAACAATCCGGGTGGAACTGGCAGAGACCCATCCAGATGTCGAAACACAACTCTCCAGTATCGAGGGTGTCCGTGAAGTCCGAAGCGATGGAGATGGCTGGATCGTGAGTGCAGATCGAGATGTGTGTCACCTCATCGGGGACCTCGCCCGCCAGCAGAACTGGGTCCTGTCCCAGTTGAGAACAGATCCTGCGACGCTGGAATCGTTGTTCCTGCAACTGACTGGACCAGGGGAAGCATCATGACGCGGGTCGTCATCCTTGCCCGGAGGGAACTGCTCTCGTTATTCGTGTCTCCAGTGGCATGGACCATCACCTTTGTATTTCTGCTGGTGATGGGGGTGACCTTTCATCTTTCATTACTCTCCGTCGATGGAGATCTGAAGCAACTGGTGGCGGCGACATACTCGGGCCTGGTGTTCTGGTTCATGATGCTGATGCTGCCACCGCTGATCTCGATGCGGAGCGTGGCCGAGGAAAAGCGTTCTGGATCACTCGAGATGTTGATCACGACCGGGATCTCCGATACGCAGGTCGTGGTGGCGAAATGGCTGTCGACCTGGTGCTTCTTCCTGTTCCTCTGGGTGTGCCTGTTGCCGTTATGGTCGCTTCTCACCACGGTCGGGCAGGTCGACTGGGGAGTGCTGATGTCGGCCCACCTCGGAGTCGCCCTGATTGGTGCCGGATTCTGCGCCTCCGGGATCCTCGCATCTACGCTGACCTCGCATCCACTCGCTTCCGCTGGTCTGGCCACTGCGATCAACCTGGGGCTGTTTCTGGTTCACTGGCTGAGTTTTCTCTATCAACCGGGAGATCTGCAACTGCGCTGGGTCGAGCACTTCAGTGCAGTGCATCACATCCGAGATGAATTGACGCGAGGTATCGTCGACCTACGAGTGATCATCTGGTGGAGTTCATTCACCTTCCTGATGCTCTTCCTCTCCACCAAGGTGCTGGAGAGGAGGCGCTGGTGAAGGACATCATCTTGTCCAGACGCCGAAAGGCGAGGATCCACATATTTCTGCAGTTGTCGCTGCTGATCTGGATCGTGTGGATCGTCAATGTGTGGTCTTTCCATGACACCGTTCGATCGGACTGGAGTCGGGGCCAGCATATGAAGGTGACGGCCTCCGACCTGGCACTGCTCGACGCTCTTCCACGGCACGTGGAGGTGTTGCTACCCATCGACTTGCAACCGGATGCCTCCGGTCGTGTTCGTTGGAAAGTTCTCTTCCAGGCGATGCGCTGGATCGGTGAACTGAATCGGAGTGTACCGGATGCGGTATCGCCTCCCGTGCAGGTGGATGTGAACAGGGAAGCCGAGAGGTGGGAGATCCTCCGTGCTGCCCGCGGTCTCGAGGCGGACGCCGTCAACAAGGTGCATCTCTTCTGTGGAGATCGAAGGCTCGCGCTGGAACTCGAAGATCTGGCGATCATCCGATATGCGTCACCTCTGGAGCCGGAACAGATGGCGCGTATCGTGGTCAACCGTGTGCGGGAAGCGATCGAGGCAGGATTGCGCCAGGTGGTCAGCGATGAAACCACGGAGATCAGGATCAGCCAGGGAAGTGGCGAGCCACCGCTGGGCGCATCGAGCGGCCCAAACATGGTCAGGATGGTTCAGGATCTCGAGCATCGAGGAGCGAGGGTTGCTGGTCAGGATCTGATGACGTTGGCGATGATCGATTCCGATGCGGATCTGCTGGTCGTGGTTGCTGGTGGTGTGGGGCGCTTCGAGCCTCTCGGTGCCTCGGCACGCCGAGAGCTGGAGAGATTCATGGAAGCAGGGGGTGGGGTCGTCGTCTTGCTGCCAGCGATCGGAGATTGTGGACTGGAAGAGACGCTGGCTGGCGCGGGTATCTCGGTACTCCCTGGGCTTGCAGCCCAGGTCACTGCGGTGCCGAACCTGTCGATTCGCCCCTCCTTCTCGGTTGTCGGTGAACGGCTCGACCCGTTTCATC
>JYMV01034645.1_pt1 | contig 10251 bp, 9 predicted proteins | sample 338911 | NCBI WGS metagenome assembly JYMV01 (sample SAMN03354496, study PRJNA234377) | hydrothermal vent metagenome | biome: Deep sea; feature: Hydrothermal plumes at the Eastern Lau Spreading Center, Western Pacific Ocean; material: Seawater | place: Tonga | collected 2009 | depth 2000 m m
GGTAAAAATTAAAATCTTATTGAAGACCCAGAAAAAATATTGAATTCATCTGAACCACCAGATAACCCTATATTGGTTCCAAGGTCAAAAATTATGTTATCTGTCAATTTATATGTTGTTCCAAAGCCAAGAATACTGGAAAAATCTACATCGCTATCGCTATTTGTAATACCTATACCTTCTAAATATAATCCGATAGCATCAGTTACATCTAAACCAAGAACACCTGTTGTTATAAATTTCAAATTATAATCATTATCTATTTCATCATATACAAAATCAGTTTCAAACATTAAGCCAAGCCCAAAGTTGTCAAATAATCTAGTTGCAAAAGGAAAAATAAGACCCCCTTCAATATGGTCATTTCCTAAATCATCAGAGGCAACTGGAATCTTAATGAATGGCATAAATGCAAAACCTGAAATTGCTCCATCATTTCCCCAAAGATTTTTTTTAAGCCGCAACTGAACATCGCCATTACCGTTTTGTTCGGTACCGCTATCTTCTTTATGAATGTAAAGGTCAACAATAAACTGCAAATCTACTGTATTTAGTAGCCCAATTTTGAAATTTACTGGTGCAACAGTCCAAGTTTCAGTACTACCATTTTCAGCATAATCAATAAAACTAGTTTCTAATTGGAAAGCTCCTGCATCAACCGTATAAGGGCTTTCTGTAAAATCAGGTCGGTCTGCACTCATTGGCCTCCAATCTTCATATGGTGTCGGATTCATGATCGAATATTGAGATTTAGCATTTAATGAAGAAAATATATCTGCAAAAACATAGCTGTATAACAAAATAAAAAGAAGTGATGATAATAATTTCTTCATTTTCCAAAATTATAGCACCGTGATCCGAGATTTTGTAGTAGGGAATCAGGGTTAGTTATTGAAGAAGCAAAATTAACTATCCATGATATAATTTTTAGAATGAAAAATTTAATTTTAGAAAGTGCAATTACTTTCTTGGTTGTTATAGATCCATTAGCTCTAGCAGCTTTTTTTGTTGCTTTTGTTGGAAAAGTAAAAGTTGAGACGCAAAAAAAAATTGCTCTTAAAGCTATTTTAATTTCCACAATTATTTTAATTAGTTTTGCTTTAGTTGGAGATTACTTATTAAAAGCTCTTGGAATAAGTATGCAGGCTTTTAAAATTGCTGGAGGAATTTTATTATTATTACTTGCAATTGATATGCTTTTTGCTAGAAGTTCGGGATTGCGTTCAACAACACAAGCTGAAGATGAAGAAGCCGAAGAAAAAAAAGATATTTCTGTTTTTCCGTTAGCCATACCATTAATAGCAGGTCCGGGTGCTTTAACTTCTGTAATACTTATTAAGGATAAAACTTCAGGAATATTGTTTGATCAAATGATTGTTATATTAGTATTAATTGTTATTTTAATAATAACTTATGTTGCTCTTTTACTTTCTCAAAAAATCATCAATTTTATTGGATTTACAGGAGTTAATGTCATTGGAAGATTAATGGGCATAATTTTAGCGGCTTTGGCTTGCCAGTTTTTTATTGACGGATGGACACAAATAAGTTTTTAAAATTATTATCACAACTAGATAACAATATAATACATAATATTAATGCAATCTTTCTCATACCAAAATTATAGCATCATGATCCGTGATTTTGTAGTCTGAAACTAATGTCAATTATTGAAGAAATTAAAGATTAATTTGATTTGTACCTACAAGATTTTCTATCGATTTTTCCATTGTTGTCATACCCTCTTCCTGTGCGGTTTGCATCACACTTATCATTTGCTCAATTTTATTTTCTCTAATTAAATTTGCAATGGCTGCGTTGTTAACCATCACTTCAAATGCTGCAACCCTGCCAGAATTATCCGATTTTGGAAGCAGTCTTTGAGATAAAACCATTTTTAAGGATTGAGATAGTTGAGTGCGAATTTGCGCCTGTTGACCGGCAGGAAAAATATCTATAACTCGGTGAACAGTGTTGGGCGCGCCGCTAGTATGCAAAGTTCCAAAAATAAGATGGCCTGTTTCTGCAGCCGTTAAAGCCATACTCATTGTATCTATATCACGGAGTTCACCTACCAAAATAACATCGGGGTCTTCTCGTAAGGCAGCTCTTAAGGCTCCATGAAAAGTATTTGCGTCCTTGCCGATTTCTCTTTGTGATATAATGGATTCTTGGTCTTTATGAATAAATTCAATAGGGTCTTCTATAGTTATTATATTTTCTTTGCGCGTTTTATTAATCTCATTAATCATAGCAGCAATACTGGTTGACTTGCCAGCACCTGTTGCACCTGTTACTAAAATCAAACCTGCTTTTTCTCTTATTATATCACTGACCACTGGCGGTAAATTCAAACTCGCAATCTCAGGTATTGTTTCGGTTATTTTTCGAAGAACTATAGCTGGACCATTTGATGTATGAAAAATATTAGCACGAAATCGTATACCGTTAGATACAAATGCTAAGTCTACATCTTTTTGTTTTTCATAAATTTCTTTTTTTCTTGTATCCAAAAGTTTTTTAATCATATTATCAACTTGGTTTTGCGAAGTAATTGCGTTCTGTTGGACAATTTCTCCGTTAATTCTCGTAGAAACAGGTTTATTGGAACGCAAATGAATATCTGACAATCCGTCTAAAGAAACAAACTTTTTTATTATATCGTCCATAAAATATTTTTTTTATAATTCATGAATAAATATTAAAGAATGCAAGTATTTAGATTATAATCAACATTAAAAAAGTTTTATACACATTTAGAAATAAAAATATGAACATAAAACAATTTAAACTTCTAAAGGATGTTTTTAGAAAAAAAGATCCAAAAGACCCGAATAAAAAGGGAGCACAATCAAATACCAATAACACGACTAAAAAATCAAAAGGATTAACTGGATTAATGAAAAAATTTACTCGTCCATTTTTGGATATCTTGAGTAGATATAGCGTACAACAAGAAGAAATTGTAGGATTGGATATTACTCCCAAATCAGTTCGTGTAGCTCAATTAAATAATGTTAAAAATAAATGGATTTTAGAAAAACTGGCTTATAAATTTGTTGAAGTGCCAGCTGGAACTCCCAATGATAAAAAAGCAGAAATATATGTAGAACAAATTAAAGAAGCAATAGTATCAGGTAAAATTTCAACTGTTAATACTGCCGTATCTTTACCAGTCTCAAGTGCAATTATCAAAGTTATCCAGGCACCGCTGATGACTGATGATGAAATAGAACGCGCCATTGAGCATGAATCTTTATGGCAAAATCTAATACAATTACAAGATGAATTAGATTCTTATTCAATTTTTTATCAAGTAATATTACGTAATTCCAAAACCAACACCATGGATATTTTATTTGTTGCTTCAAAATTGGTGGATGTAAAAGCTCAAGTGAATCTAGTAAAACAAGCGGGTCTAAATCCTATTATTGTGGATATTCGCTGCTTTTCATTACGAAATGCACTTGATCTTATTCGTGCTCAAAGTGCATCTGTCCAAAAAACACCTATTGCTCTTTTAGAATTTGGACAAATTGAAAATTACTTATTAATTATGCGTTCTGACACTCCCCACATAACAGATGTGTTTATTAATACACAAGATAAACAAAACCTAGCTACGCAAAATCCTCAAAATCTAGAAGGCGTTGCCGATCGTTATGCTATGCAAGTAAAACAAGCTTTTGCAGCTTATGAAAGTAAATATAAAACTGATCCAGTCAAAGATCTTTATGTTGTAACTTCCATTCAATCCTTTGAGAAATTTGTTAAAGCTCTCCAAAAAAAACTTAAAAAACTTAATATTCAAATTTTTAACCCTTTGGATAATGTAATTATTCCAGAAAATTTAGAAAAAAAATTTAAAGCTGAAATCAATCCTTCTGTATTTACTTCTGTTATTGGGCTGGCAACCAGAAAATTAGATGTTTTTGGTTATTATAAATTTGTCACAGGTGTAAAAAATATTAATTTGCTCCCCAACAGAGATTTAGTGCGCAAAAGTAAAAGAACCGAGTGGATTTCCAGATTAGGCTTTATTGGCGCATCAGCCTTTGCTCTTTTCTTTATTATTACTTCTACGTTTTCCTATTTCGGAGAAATGAAAAAAACAAAAAAACAATTAACCGATTACACTGCTTTGGAACAAAATGTAAATACAATGAAAACAAAACTCACAAAAGTTAATACTCAAATTAAAAATATCGAAACAAAAGTAAAAATTGGTGAAGCAATACATAGCAATCAAAAATCATCATTCTTGGTTTTGAGCCATATTAATAAATCCGTACCCAAAGGTATCAAATTAATGTCGTTGAATTACGATGGAAACAAAAAATTAGTAATTACTGGATCAGCAAAAGGAGATCAAAATATTTTGGATTTTATTTCCAAGTTAAAGAAAGGAAAAGAAATTAAAAATGCCATTGTTAAATCTATGTCTAATATAGAGAAAGATAAAGACAATCCCAGCAATCTTAAAAAATTTACAATAGATACAATTATCAATACTGAACAACCTAAAAAAGAAAAGGAGGAATAAATTTTTTTAATAAATGGTAGAGCTAAACATAGATGTAGGAGAATTTTTTAAAAACCTATTTTCCAAAAAAAAAGAGTCAAAGGAAGGTGTTTCTACTGCAACTTCTGAAAAAATTCAATCTAAAACAGCCTTATTAATTGGAGGAGGGGTTGGAATTTTATTAATTGTTTGTTTCATTTACTTCTTTATTTTTCGCCCTCAATTAAATGAACAAAGAAAAATGATGGAAAAAAAAAATAACTACGAAAAAGAATTAGTACAATTGCAGTCACAACTTAAAAAAAGAGAACAATATTTTGAAGAAATAAATGAAAAATTTTCTGGGAAAATGAGGCTTTTCCATACAGATGCCGAGGTAGAAGGATTATATGAAACTATTAGTAACGTTGCTTTGAAATACAAATTAACCATTTCCAAACTAGAACGAGACAAAGAAATACCAGTTTATAAATCAAGCAATAATCAAACAAATAATAATCAAAAAAAAGAAAGTAAACAAATTAACTACTACAAAATATTAGTCAAATATCAACTTATTGGCAATTACATGCGCTATATGAATTTCAAAGAAAGTTTTGCTCAAATGGATAAAACTGTTTATTTCGAAAAAGAAGAAATAAAAGTAATGCCAAAAAAAAAAGGTTTTATAACTGCTGACGGTGTTTTATCGGTTATCCGGCTTCCTTAATAAAAAAAAAGAAGTAAAAAAAAAGAAAAAATAAATTATACTGCATATGGTATATAAAAAATATATATACTATAATAAGTATACATATGCTATAAATACGTCATAAACTATATTATAAAAAATTCATAAAGAGAAGTTATGAAAAAATTATTTATATTTTTACTAACTTTGATATGTATCCCATCAGTAGCAGCTTATGAATCATATATTACAAGCGGCGGGTATAGAACTGTGCTGAACATTGAAGTTAATTGGGATTATATAGAACAATTATCTACAGATACTGATAAGAAAATTATTACCAAATCTAAAAAAAAGACAGCAAAAAAACACAACCCTTTATCCCCTTATAATATTATTACAAAAACAATTATTATTGATTCATCTACAATAAAAAGAAAATTAAGCGCTATTAAAGATTATGTAGTTGTGCAACCAAACCAGAAAAATTTTTCATATGTGCAACCATCTAATAGTGCAAATACAACTACGGGGAACGCTGAAATAAAAGAAAAGTCAAAGATAAAAAAAATAACCAAAAAAATAATGGCTGAAAAATTAAAAGAAACAACTCTTTTACAAAAATATTCACCAACTCAAAATATCATAGTGGAAAAACCGCGATTTTTAGATGAAGAGGAGCCTGCAATGAACAATAGAATACTGTTAGCTACTAAAGATCTGATAGCAGTATATTTTGATAAATATAAAAAATTTTCCGATAAAAAAGAAGAACAACCTTTCCAAGTAATAGCCCGAATTGATGATCAATATGCCGATGTGAACAATCCTTTTGAGGATGAATTTGATGTTCCAACAAATGTCGAAAGTTTATCAGAACCAAAAAAAAAACAAGCGCCAAGCTTTAATCCTTTGCTACGATTTCCTTTATCACAATATACTGTCAAAGGTGTGATAACTTCTCTTAAAGGAAATAGGGCTCTGATTACAACTTCCCAAGGAAATTCCTTTTATGTTAAAGAAGGGGAATTTATAGGTAACAACAAAGGTGTTATCCAAGAAATTAAAAATAACAGCATTGTTATCCTAGAAAAAGATCGAAGAATTGAAATTATTATTTCCGCCAATGGCAGAGTTTCTAATAGATGATGAATATTATTTTAAAAATTATCTTTATTGTTAGTTTAATTTTCAGCTTTGCATCATGTACTTCGATGAAAGATAAAAAATTAGCAAAAGAAGAAAAAAAGAATGCGAAATTTGAAGAAAAAGTAAAAATTGATACTGACAAAGTAATTGTTCACATTGGCATATTGATCATCTATTAGAAACCCTACCAGTAGAGGAAATAATAAAGAAGAAACGCCTATATATTCTCAAAGTAGTATGTCGGGAATGGAGGAAACCTTTCCAATAACTCTTAATCTTGATAATGTGGAAGTAGATGCGGCTATGCGTATGATTGGGGATTTGATTGATAAAAATATTTTAGTAGGAGAAGAAGTTCAAGGCACAATAACAGTCTACATTAAAGAGGAGCCCTGGGATAAAGCTTTAGCTGCAATTTTAGAAGTTAAAGGATTAGCACAAACTATTGAACCCAACTCTGGAATTATTCGTATACATAAAAAAGAACTAATATTACAACAAGAAAAATATAAACGAGACCGAGCCAAAAATTTGCAAGAAGCAATAGAATTAGAAAAGCAAAATATGCCAACCCGCTCAGAAATGTTTCGTTTGTTTTATTCTGAACCTGCTACCATAAAAAAACAATTGGAAGATATTTTATTCAGAAAAGAAGGAACAGCAGAAGCATCTCAACTTAAAGGTCCGGTTTCCATTACAGAAGATACACGACAAAATACTTTGATTATTAAAGGAACCAAAGATGATTTGGATTTGATTGAAAAAATGGTCGATGCCATCGATGTGCGCACACCACAAATTTTAATCGAAGCCTTCATCATCAAAGCTAAGCTAGATTTTGATAAAGAGCTAGGTGCACGTTTCGGTGTCAACTACATAATGCGTGATCGTTTAGATCTTGATGAGCCGGATCGTGTAGAGGTTGGCGGCACTGTTGGAGGAGCTGGAACAGTGACGCTGGGTTCGGCTGTCGGAAGTTTATTCAGCAAAACAACTAGTGGCGCAACTGCAGGAATAGGATTTTTATATAATTTAGGTACGAATAGATTAAAAGCCGAGCTCGATGCCATGGAATCAGAGGGATTAACGACAACTCTTTCTAATCCTAAGATATTTACTTTAAATAATCAAACAGCCAAAATTACTCAAGGAACACAAATTCCCTACCAAGTAGCAGCTGAAGGAGCCAATATTTCCAACACTGAATTTGTTGATGCTGCACTCAGTTTAGAAGTAACTCCAAGTATTGTGGGAGATGGCAACATTGTTTTAGATCTCATAGTAAATAATGACAGTATTGGAACAGTAACCGTTGGTACCCAGCCTACAATTGATAAAATGGAAATTAGAACAAAGCTTCTTGTAGAAGACGGTTCTATTGTTGTAATTGGTGGTATATTTTCAGATAAAGATTCCAAAACAAAAGCACTGACTCCTGGATTAGGAAGATTACCTATAATAGGAGGATTATTTCGCCACAAACTAAAAGATGTAGAAAAAACACAATTACTAGTTTTTATTGCACCTCGCATGGTTTAATATTATCTTAAGAGTAAAAACGTAGGAAAAAAAAAACTATGCTAAATATTAGTGAAAGCGCCTCTATAAACATTGCAACAATGTTGCTGTCGCACAAAAAAATAACGGAAAAACAAATGAAACAACTTCAGATTTTGAGCAAAGAAAGCGGGCAAGGAATCGTAAGTATAATATTAGATAAGAATTTTGCTACCGAAACTGATATAGCAGAAACAATTGCTAAAAGTTATGATTTGCCCAAAATAAAAATAACCCTTCAAAATGTAGAACCTCAAGCCATTTCAGAATTGCCAAAAGATTTTATCCTTACTAATCAAGTGCTTCCTTTTTCAATGAAAGATGGCAGTTTGCAGATTGCCATTGCAGACCCTACGCGCTTATCTATAAGTAGTGAAATAAAAACAATTACTGATAAAAATATTGATATTTTTGTAACTAAATTATCCGATCTGGAAAAAGGATTAAAAGCATTAAATATTTCCTCTTCCTCACAAAGTACAATACCAAGCTCACAGACATCACGTGTAAAACTTGGAACAAAAGATACATCTAAGGAAATTGAAACCACATCAGATGTAATTAGATTTGTAGATGATGTCCTGGTTAAGGCTATTAAAAATGGCTGTAGTGATATTCATATAGAACATTATCGTGCTGGTCCTAGAATCCGATTACGCCTGGATGGCGTGATGACAGTAGAAAAACAATTTGAAAAGTTTTTAATTAAGAATTATCCAGCTGTTGTAACCCGTTTAAAAATAATGGCCGAAACCAATATTTCAGAAAGACGTCTGCCTCAGGACGGAGCTATTCAATTTAATCACAAGGGTAATGAATGTGATTTTCGTGTTTCCTTTTTGCCAACCAAATATGGGGAACGTGTAGTACTTCGTTTATTAAAAAAAGAAGCTATTCAATTAGAATTAGAAAAACTAGGATTTGAAAAAGATCATTTAGAAAAAATCAAATCTGCAATAACAGCTCCTCAAGGTTTGATTTTAGTAACTGGTCCAACTGGAAGTGGTAAAACAACAACGCTATATTCATGCTTAAATCATATTAATAAAGAAGGGCTTAATATTCTAACAGCTGAAGATCCCGTTGAGTATGAATTGCATGGAGTTAGCCAAGTGCAAGTCAAAGAAGATATTGGATTAACTTTTGCCTCGGCTTTGCGTTCATTCTTAAGACAAGATCCAGAAGTGATCTTGGTGGGAGAAATAAGAGATAAGGAAACAGCGGATATTGCTATAAAGGCTGCATTAACAGGACACTTGGTATTAAGTACTTTACACACCAATGATTCAATTAGCACTGTAACGCGACTTATCAATATGGGTGTGCCCAGCTATTTAATTGTATCTGCTTTAACTTTAGTGCTGGGGCAAAGATTGGCCAGATCTAATTGTCCCCATTGTAAAAAAAACGAACAAATTGATCCAAAATTACTAAATGATATAGGCTTTTCTATAGAAGAAGCTTCACGCGTTACAATATTTAAATGCAAAGGCTGCAGCAAATGTGACCGGAAAGGATATAAAGGACGCCAAGGGATTTATGAAGTGTTAAATATAACTCCAAAACTACAAGAGGCAGTCCTTCGTAATGCTTCAAACGTAGAGTTAAATCAAATTGCAAAAAAGGAGGGATATATTTCAATGCAGGAAATGGGTCGATCACTCCTAATCCAAGGTGCAATTAGTTTTGAAGAATATCAAAGAGTCCTTCAAGGAGAACTGTAATAAATGGATGTCTATGATTACAAAGGTATTAAAGGAGGAAAATATACTTACGGAGAAATTGAAGCTATCAATAAAGACGAGGCAGCGTATAAGTTGCGCGGACAAAAAGTTATTATTACCGGTTTAGAAAAATCAAAGACAAAATCTACTAAAACGCTACCAGAAAAAAAAATAAATACAAAAACAACAGGAAAAGTTCCTCCTAAAGAAATCCTAATTATGACCAAGTCTCTAGCAACAATGGTAAAGGCGGGGCTGCCGGTTTTAGATTCCATTGGTATGGCTAAAGAACAAGCAAAACATAAAAAATTAATACCTATAACAAATGAAATTTATAAAGATGTAGAATCCGGACATCCATTATCGGAAGCCTTTGGCAAATATGAAAAAAATTTTGACAGTGTCTATATTAATATGTTAAAAGCTGGAGAAGCCAGCGGTAAGCTTGATATTTTTTTAAATAAATTAGTCCTGGTTCTGGAAAAAAGAGAAAAGATAAAATCTTCCATCAAAGGGGCGCTATTTTATCCCGCTATTTTGTTTACGATTTCCATCAGTGTTATGGTTTTAATGCTGGTAAAAGTGGTGCCTATTTTTGCATCAATGTATGAAAACATGGGGGTCGAACT
>JYMV01047122.1_pt1 | contig 10250 bp, 3 predicted proteins | sample 338911 | NCBI WGS metagenome assembly JYMV01 (sample SAMN03354496, study PRJNA234377) | hydrothermal vent metagenome | biome: Deep sea; feature: Hydrothermal plumes at the Eastern Lau Spreading Center, Western Pacific Ocean; material: Seawater | place: Tonga | collected 2009 | depth 2000 m m
TGGCTAGTGAATTTATAGCTCTGAGTCTGTTGGTTGGAATTTGTTAAAATTTTTATATTTATTACAGTGGATATATTCAAACACACTGCCAAAAAAAATAAGAAAATTAAAAGAGCAGATCAAATTTTACCTGAAGTTTATGGTACCACCTTCAATAATGTAAAACTAAGATCAGATCAATCTCCCTCAGACATTGGTAACATTAGCAAATTTTGGAAATCCTGTTTAGGCCATTTTGGTTTATTTGCGACAAAGATTTTGCAATTGGTTGGCTTATCGATATTTTGACTATAAGCGTACTTGACGAAGGTTATTCAGAAACGCGTATTAGGCAATAAACCAGATATATATATGTAATAATAAGTGAAATGATACTTTTGTGTCAGTCAACCTATTTGATAAAATATCATTAGCGATTGTGTCAATTTATAGCCACACTCTAATTGGCATATATTTTAAAGCATTTAAAAACAAATCACGGAAGTCTTGTCTATTTCCTTTAGTATATGTCTAGTGCGACGAAATAAAGCGATATACGACAGATAAATAAAGTTATATAATGGAAAGGACATATTGAACCTCTTTTAATTCATTTTAATGGTAGGAAACGGACTTATTCATGGTGTAAAGTTGTCATTAAAATTAACTTACATTTCAACACTTTCACACTATTTCCTGTCATTACGTAACTTCACCAAACACATGAAAATTAACTTGTATTTCTACATTATTAGACCATTTCCTGTAAATACGTAACTCAAGGAAAACACGTCAAAATTAACTTATATTTCAATGCTATCAGACCACTTCCTGTCAAAACGTAACTCAAGCAAACTTAATGTAATTAAAAAAGGTTTATTATTTTCCTGATTAATGTTAAGTGATAGATGTAAAATAATATTTATTAAAACAAACTAATAACATACAACAATAGAACAATTAATATATCAATGAGAACCGTGCTGGTTACATATATTTCCATCAAACAAAGGATATACATAAACGCTAGAGAAAACCGAAGGAGTAATCTAGAATGTACCATCCAGTGAAACCGGGAACCGAAGACACAGGACGAAGACAAAAAACAAAAACAACACAGTAAACCAGAAAGATGAGCAACATTGACCCTATTATTATTTGATGTTTTCTACATTTGATACACAGCATTATAGAGAGGTAGGAACGACTGGTTAACTCTTGCGTCAGGATAGTGTATCCGAATGCTGTGACATGTCAACTAGCACTACACAAATCAAATAAAGCCAGCGTGCCGTTCTATATATAGTACAAATCATACATCATTTAATGTCATCTCAACAGCAAAAACCTGTAATCGCCATATGTAATCATGTAATGTAGCAGAATCTTACTTAGCGATCACTTTCTCACAACAGATCGTTCAAACATAAATGAGACATCTTGTGACATTTTCGGGAGTGAAAAGAAAACAGTTAGATATCTCCAAATGAAGAAAACAGTTATCGTCAATAACCTATTGTAAGGAGAGAAATAAAGCATCTCCGTCTCCCTATAAACATACAATCTTGTCTTGTGTGTGCACATAATTGATCTCCCGACTTTGGTAGAATATTGTGTTTTTCAGACTTGCTATGTCTTTTTTTTTAATAACGTTGGGCCTTTTCTGTGGTCTATGTTTGCCCTAAACTTGTGCGTCACAACGACAATGACATAAATGTACATTTCCTGTTATAGGAATTATGATACATGTCATAATATGCTGCCTGTACATATGTAATCAGTGTCCAACAACACTAACATTGTGATTGCGATTGCCGTCCATGGTGAGCTTTATTCAGAATGTGGTCCCATTAACCGATTTAGCATTCGTACATTGCTGTGCATGTCCCAAATCAGGACCTGGATTTGTAATACCATATGTTGTAGACCTTTTCTCGTTTACGGTGGTGTGTGGTTGTTCACTCTGTTGGTATTGGTGAATTGTGGATCATCACTGTCGATCATCATATACCTTAAATTCCTCTGTCGACTTACAACATGACTATGGTTTTCGGTGGGTAATTCGGTTTCTCATTCACCATATAAAGAAAATAAATATATCCATGGCATCTAAAACCAACAAGGCAAACTTTTATCACAAGATCACAAGACTATTTTAATTTCCTAGAAATTGTTTATGTTACCCAGATATGAATACGGGTTATATATATATACAACGTCTGAGAAACCAGTCATATACAGTTATATAAAGTCTAAGGGAATCTACCAACCAGAGAACTTAATGAGTAACGGATCGTCGAGCCATGACGATGCAACACAAACAAAATTTGTTGATCGAAAATTTTGTCAATATATTTTTTATAGCATCTTTATCGGTATCGTTGCACAATCTTCTAGACTTCTATACATATATATATGCATTATTTCTTTAATATTGGATTATTCAAGCATTCCGTAAATTGTAAATTAACCTACAAGCACATATGAAAGCCATTTTGTAATTTCCCTCATACAAACCAGATTAATCCGCAGTTAGCCTCCATTATATTGAATTTTGATTCAAATATATTTCTGTTTGTTACAAGGAACTAAGCAGCTTTAATACATAACAATCATTTCTTTACAAGGAATTCTCAATAAAATTAGCTACAATAGCAAGATTAACCAATAAAACAGGAACAATTGACTTTATTAATTTTACATAATTCTGTTATTTTATTATATCTGTCTGTTTTGTAATGAAGTTGACTGACTTGTGTTGTGTGTCAAGGTTGTATCATTGTAAATTTATTTGTTGTTATTTTTCTCGGAAAATAAAACTGGACGAATTCTTTGAGTAAGCGTAGTTAATATGCAGAAATTGTCAGCGAAACCTAAAAATAAATTAAATGTTTTCCTAGATTTGTAAATGAAGGGTAAGCAAATACTGATATAACATAAACAATAAGATTTGGAAGAAACCAAAGAGGTAATAAAAATCCATAAATCGCTGAAGAACAGACAACACTATGTCAAAAAGAAAAAGGATAAAAGGACAAACAACGATCTACAAAACATACATATAAAACTAAAAAACGAGTAACACGAACACCATTAAAAACCGGGAGTGAACTCAGGTCCCCCGGAAGTGTAAGCAGTTCCCAATAAACCTCATTTTCCTAGGCCAATGTATCTTATTCTTGTTGTTTGAAGTATTATTGTATTATTATAGGTATTTGACATCCACACTATGTGATGGATTTACAAATAATCTCAGAAGATTTAACCATATTATACATACAATATAATAATAAGTCCATCAATCAGAAAGCTTTATCTTAGCCCTAGCCATTGATACTGTTTACAACAAGAATCATATTCTTTTCTAGAAATACAATGATCGTACGTGCATAGAAATAAAACATGTCCATCATAGAATGGAATTTAATCTAATATAATAAAAAAAAAACATTCCCCTTGCGGGGTTTCTATGATACGGATAAAAATTGGAATAAAGATCATAGTGAACAAAATAAAACGACATTATTTCTTTGTCTGTTATCTCACATTATTTCGTTAAGCTTTAGGTTAAGGTTAGGCTTATAAAACTAGGTAGCCCCGCCATTTTTTATTGACGTGCCTGTACCAAGACAGGATAGTGAGTGGTCATGTAGTTGTGTGCTATGGGTATCAATTTTGTCTCTTTCTATGATTTTGATATTATATTTATGAACTTTTGCGACAGTGTGGTGGTTTTTGTTTTTCATTTTATTCACTGTTTTGTATTGCATGTTATATGTCACGTTCTTGTACAATCTGGATTACGCCTTGCATTGACTGTGTTTTTTCTAATGGAATAGTTGTTTAGTTCGTTAAATGAAAGGAAACAATGAAGTGGCACTGACCCGTAGATTAAAAAGGATTAATCGCTGCATAGCAGTTCATATACAAAACATCGCAGTGGTTTTCCTATTAATACAGGCTAATTATGAAAAATGTTATGACTCGCTCTTACTTGAACAATAACCCGGTAACTACATATACTGAAAGGCGCATTATAATAGCTGACGACGAACACAGCAGTGATGTTTGAATAAAGAGACAATCCTGAATTAAACCATTCTCTCCCAAAAAAAGTTAACATAATTGAAATGAAAAGCAAAATAATATCACACAGCCGGACCAGTTCCAAAAGCCAGTCGAAAAATTGTAGAAATCTGGAGAGTGCACATTAAAAACAAATCCATATATCCCAATATATAATCATGGAAAAGGAGGCTATTGCAGCATTATACAGAGTACAAAATATTTAAACAACATTCCCAGCTTCCTAGATAAGAAAGTTGTTGGTGCCTCACAACTTGACAGGCCAATGCGACGATCGTTTTTTTGTGTGTGATATATTGTATGCATATTTAACTGTTGGCACGGTTAAAAGCAGCTTGATATGTTTGTTAAATCATGGTCCTGGTCTTCGTGGTATGTCTTGCAATTTTGTTTTCCAAACAATGTTATGTCCTCTGATTATGTGTTTCCAGTTCATTAGTGGATGCTACCACTGAGAAAGTAAGCCAATGAAATTCATATCCGATCAACTATTGGTCGTTATTTTGTTGTTTTATTTTTTGTTTACAATTGACAAATTAGAAATGTGAATGAATGTATATTATCTCAATATGTCAAGTATCAGGTGTAAAATGTCTCAATAAGTCAAGTATCAGGTGTATGCTATACGTTATACACACAGTTCATGGCACTGAGGGCCACATGGCAGTTTATGGAGCGGACTGTCACCCTCAAAATATTATATGGACCGAAGCGAAGCTGAGGTTTATATAATATTTTGGGGGTTACAGACCGGTTCACATACTGCCATTTTGCCCAAAGTGCCATGAACTATTTGTTATATTAGACGCAACCGACCAAACCTACTTCAGTGAGAACACAATTGAAATCATAGAAAAAATGTAAATCTACGTATCACAATTGAAGTTTAACTTCAACCAGAAACATCCTTTAAGGACTAAGCAAAGACCCAAAATGCACTATACATGGAGACGAACTCAGAAACAACAAGCTTAATGGTTTCATTTTGTTCAATGTAATATTTTTGTCAATATACGATATTGGACGGGACCCGATCCAATATACTTCTTTGGACCGGATTCCTTACAAAAACAAATCGTGTAAATAAAAACGTCAAGCATAATATTACAATTTATTATATAAAATACAATTACGACTAATGATTTCCTGATGTAAACCAGGTGGGGAAATTGTGAATCAGCTGTATAAATTAATCTGGCGAAATGAAGCGACAGCTTGTACGTACCATAAGGCTATTGTTTATAGTACGATAGCAACTGGCAATACGGTTGATTGTTATGTAGTCATACTTAACTCTATATTATGTTCTCACCTTTATATAGATTTCTTTCTAACCAATAGGAGCTTCTTACTATTCGCGTGAACCTGGGTTGTGCTTGGTGAGGTCCGTGTTGCTAGGTTTTTTTTTAAAGATATACGTGCTTTTCGTTAGATTTGTCTTGGTTCTGTTTCTTGTGTCGAATGCTTCCTGTATCCATTCTTGATTGTCCCATTTTGATTTACGCTTACGTTTATTTATAACCTATGAATGACAAAAGATGACAAATTGACACTTTTCAGGCAAGATATTGTGTTAGATTGAAAATCAGCTATGAGTCACAATGAAAGCGAAATCTGAAATAAAATGCACTTTGATATAGTAATAAGTGAAGATACTCTGCATGTTACATCTTTGAACTTATTAAGCAGAATTATTACTACAGAAAAGTTGAATATGTATTCAAATAGTCTTTATTTATTTTTCATCTGAAGTACCTTATCGGTAGATTAATTGATTGATTTAATTGAAATTAAAGTGAAGAAGCATGTCAACTGTACTCATGGCAAAAGCATGCTTACAAGTAATAAGAAGAGTTTGAAGATACCAAAGTGGCAATCAGAATCCGTATATCGAAGAAGAACAGACAACACAATGGCGAAAAGAAAAAGTACAATAATCAACAAAGCATACATATAAAATTAAAGATCGAGTAACACGAACCCCACTAAAAACCGGGGGTGAACTCAGGTGTTCCGGAAGGGTAAGCAGTTCCTGCTCCACTAGTGACACCCGTCGTGTTAATCTAGTAACAAACCCGGTGATAAGTCATGAACGAGAAAAGGACCGGCAAGTGTTTACGACAAGTGAAACATATCCGTGGTCATTTGTGACATAAGTGTTCCATACTAAATCAGGTTAATGGTAGCACATGGATGATCATATCAACCGGAACTAACATGGGTAGGTTTGGGAAACTTTTCCTTGCAACATACCATTCGTAACAAACTAACTGACTAGAAGCTGTTTGATCCTGTCTTTGACGTACAAAGAGCGTGACACTCAGATGGCACGAGACAGTCATCTTTATGTCGCTCCACACATCCAACGAAGAAACAAAATATGGTTTCCTGTTGTTTTGGATTTTATTGTTTTTATTTTTTTATTTTTTTGTTTTTCGTCTTCTGTATTCTATGTTGCCAGTTTCTCTGGATTATCCATTTTTTGTTGCCACTTCGGTTTCTCTAATGTTTATTTGATAAAACGTCTACTATGTGACTGTATCTGGTATTAATATGTGGGTGGTATTTGTATTAAAATGATTTTGCTAAGAATCAATCTAATCTTCGTGTACGGGCGTAATGTGTGCAGTCTAACATAAATTATTGTGTTTTCTTCCGTATCCTTCACCTGACCTTGTACCAAAGCAACTAGAATACAGTTAACACAATATAGCTATGATTGATCTATATTGTGTATGTGTTTGGAATGTGGTTGATGGTGCTACTGTTTATTGCTAAAATCTTTATTGTTTGTCTGACGTGATATACTATTTATTATTATACAGAAATCATGTAAAAACGATGTTCGGTTCGTCTTTACTTCCAATTGTTTGTAGGAGGGCTCATGTCTTATTTACGTTATTTGTGCTTATAGTGGTGTTCAACATATATTGTGTTGTGTTTTTGTTTTGTTTTTCTTCGTCTTGTATACTCTTTGTTGCTGGTTTCTCTGGATTGTCCATTTATATTGCCCTACGATTTCTTTAACGTTTAATTGATGACATGTGACTATATATGTTATTAATATGCGGGTGGTGTATGCATTAACATGTCTTTGCACAAATCAATATAATCTGTATGTATGGGCGTAATTGGTGCAGTCTAGCATATATTATTGTGTTTTTGTACGTATTCTTCACCTGACCTTGAACCAAACAACTATAATGCAATTAACACAATACAGCTATGATTGATCTAGGTTGTTTATATGTTTGGAATGTGTTTGATGGTGCAACTGTTTGTTATTTGTGGTTGAATTGTTTATTGTTTGTCTGACATTATAGAATATTTATTATTGTACATAAATAATGTAATTGTATTTTCATCAAGACAAATAACTATTGAATCCCATGTGTGAAATGTGCATGTGTGGACGAGTAAATATGATCTTATTTTTCATTGGTGGTCAGGAATATTTCATAATTCTGATGCCTGTTGTCTATTACCAGAACACTCTCGGGATTGATTGAGCAAGGTGTTATGCGTATATGCCAACCAATACCAATGCACACATCGTTATGATGAAAATTCGTGAATCCTGGTCACCCTTTCGCACTTTGACAATTTGACGTCGTGTGCCATTATAGAATACCCTGAGTTTTAGTCACCGTTAATGTATTCCTAGCTTTTAGTCTTGATATGCCTTTGCTAACTCTGCTTTATCGTTGTTAATTTGTATTAGTAATATTCTTATTTGTGAGATATATGACCTCGACATTCTTCGTTAATTTTTAATTAGCTAGATTATATGCTTGTGTAAATTACTTGTCTGAAGGATATTGCCTTTCTATATATTTTGCACTCGTGTTTTCATGTTGATGTCTACTTCTGATATAATATTCATCGACCTTTAGCTAATTTTGCAGTCAATTTCTTTCTTGCATCGAAAATGAAAGTACTGTATGGTAATCATACAAAATCACAATATATACCCGCTACTTGTGAATGCTCTTGTCTTTCACGATTGAGATTGATTGATTGGTGTTTAACGACGGTTTTAACTCTATTTCAGCTATATTGTGGTGTTCTTGTCTTTCACGATTGAGAATAATTGATTGGTGTTTAACGATGGTTTTAGTTGTATTTCAGCTATATTGTGATGTTCTTGTCTTTCACGATTGAGATTGATTGATTGGTGTCTAACGACGGTTTTAGCTCTATTTCAGCTATATTGTGATGTTCTTGTCTTTCACGATTGAGATTGATTGATTGGTGTTTAACGAAGGTTTTAGCTGTATTTCAGTGGTGTTCTTGTCTTTCAGTCGATGGCTATTAATTTAAACTAAAGCTTAACATTGCTAGATATGAATCATGCATGTGTTTCTAATTGGCCCACATATACATGAAAATATATTATGCACACAGGGATATGCTGCAGATTTCTGATTCACATGAATGAGCATGTGAATTGAACAATCCCGCATAGGGGCTTAAGCAATGCCAAATATGACATGAAAGTTCAAACAGTTATTGTCAACAGTTTAACCAAAAACAAAGAAACATGGCGTTGGAAAATTATGCTATGGTTTGGGACAGGAACAAAACACGTGGCGGTGTGAAACTGTTTAATCGACAATATTCAAATTCAAATACTTTATTGGATAAAGCACAGTAGACTACATGTATTTGTGTAATCCAATACAATCACAAACATAGAATATAAACAAGTAATTGGAGCTAACTTATAATCTTAAATTATAAAAGCAGTATTAGGAAGACATAGATATAAACAAACAATAAAATAAACCTGCACAGATTCACTTCCACTTAACAACATTATTTACAAAACGTTATGCAGCAAATTTCTACCAGATGAAATCTACGTAGTATACAAGCACACATAAACATGACGAGTAATGCCAGGTCCGATTAACTAGTGATAACCTGTCATATAATATACCATCGCAATACGAGACAGAATGGCCTATAAAACAATAAAACCTGCTAATGTTATACTGACATATATATCTCAATACAAATTAATAAATAATTGTTACATTAATGGGTCATACATGGCATCGTGGAAGGTTTTGACATGTATGACATGGTAGAATGTTGATAACAGGATACAAATATCAGGTTGACTATGACACGACCTTGTAGAATATAGAGGTATGCCGCAATATTAAAAAAATAAACTCGTTCCAGAAATTCTTTCAGATGTTCGATGTCGAAGATACAAATATTGTTTGTAAATGGTAATTACTTATTTTTTTCATAATGTTTATGTATCTTTGACTATTGCTACCATGATACAGGGGTTATAGTATCAAATAATTTTTACATAAATGGGTTGCTTACATCATGGAAGGCTATGACATGGTAGAATGTTGTTAACGAGATAAAAAAAAACAGGCTGACTTGGACATGACCTTGTATAACATAGCGGTATGTCAAAATATAAAAAATAAACTCGTTTAAGAAATTCTTTTGAGTGTTAGCTGTAAAAGATACATATATTGTTTCTTGTTTATGTGATTACTGATTAAACTTCTTCTCTAGTCATAACTGATGTATATTTGTCATAATGTTTATGTATCTTTGACTATGACACAATACAGGGGTTAGGGTTATAGTGTTTAACACGAATTTCAACAATATTTCAGGCATATCGTGGCAGTCAGTTTTATTGTTAGAGGAAACCAGATCACACAGAGAAAACATGTTGCAAGTCACTGACAAACTTTATCATATATTATTGTATCGAGTACATCTCGGCTTGGGCGAGATTCGAACTCACCACCTTAATATGGATGTCCATCTACCTTACGATCACGGCCACGACGGCAACGCATAGCATGATGCATAATCTTTTCGACTTTGACATGACCTTGGAGAACATATGTTGTGGTATGTCGCAATATGCAGGTAACATAACTCAGTATGAATGTCAATTCGTAGCGAAGAAAAGGAACGCGTATAAACCAATGTCATTATAATTTATTTTTCCAAATCTCTATACAACTCTGCAAGATGACGTTTACAGTAGTAAATATTATAACAGTGATAGAGATACAATTTTGATAGAACAAAAAACATTAAGAAATAACTTAAATATTTGATTCTATATATCAGTGATAACATTGTTACGTAATATATATAAAGTACATATATTGTCATCCGAAAAATGTTTTATGTTGTATTTA
>JYMV01018561.1_pt1 | contig 10246 bp, 5 predicted proteins | sample 338911 | NCBI WGS metagenome assembly JYMV01 (sample SAMN03354496, study PRJNA234377) | hydrothermal vent metagenome | biome: Deep sea; feature: Hydrothermal plumes at the Eastern Lau Spreading Center, Western Pacific Ocean; material: Seawater | place: Tonga | collected 2009 | depth 2000 m m
CATCCTTTCTCGAACAAACCATTCGAGTTCTCGAACTATATATATGGAAGTAATTAATCAATTTTAAACTCAAGAGCATAAACGCTGTAATTAGAAACGAATATTAAGAGGGGCTTTGAAAATGACAAGACTATGGATAATTTCAGGGGTGATTGCTGTGACACTAGTGATTGCTCTAGGCCAGTTTGAAACAAAAGTCCCGGAGGATTGGGGTTTTGTTCATTGTACTTCAACCAATAAAAACTGCGGGAGACTGGAATGATCGTTGAACGAGCACAATTCAAATTGGAAATAGTTCCTAGTAAGAGATTAGATTGAAATTATGAAAGCCAAATTACTCTATTCATTATGAAAGAAGGCACAAAAAAACGAATAGGTAAAATTTTGCGGGTCATCAGAAATTCATTTTTTCTTTCGATAGCCACTTTATTTTCTGCCTTCGTGGCAGGTACTTTTCTGGTCTATAAATTTATGTTCGGGTTCTACGAGGAAAGTCGGCTCGCGTTAATTGTTTCCCTGGTAGTCTGCCTGGTTTGCATAGGCATCTGGAGGTTACTGTTTAGGAGAGTCGGGAAAGTATACCTGGCTATTTTTCTTTCTCCGTGGATCTATCTCCTGATTTACTCTATTGGTCTTGATCCGGTGTACAAACATTTAATGGCAAAAAGTGGAAATGCTGGTGCGCAGTTTGAATTGGGAGGGATGTATCATATTGGTGCAAAAAGATTGATGGGACAGGGTGTTCCAAAAGATCACATGGAAGCAGTCAAGTGGTATCAACTTGCCATGGAGCAAGGAAGTGCTCCGGCAAAATATGCCTTGGGGTCGATGTATTACAACGGTGAGCGCTATAAAAATATTAAGCAAGTAATCGAACTTCAGGGGCATAAAGTAGGAGTTCTAAAAGATGACAAAAAAGCATTGGATTTATTTCAAGATTCTGCAGAAAAGGGAATTTTTGAATCACAGCTTAGCCTGGGCTGGATGTATTACCAGGGAGTAGGGGGAATAGGAGTTCAAAAAGATGATAAAAAGGCATTCAAGTGGTTCCGACATGCATTGGTAGAGGATGAATATTCTAAAAATGGGAACCAAAATTCTTTATTCGAAAGTCATTGGACTAGCCATGATGTTTCCAATATTTCTGATTATTCTTTAGTCCAGCGATCAGAAAATGCAGTAGGGAAAATATATGAACAAGGTCTAGTAGTTCAACAAGATTACAAAGAGGCTGCCAAGTGGTATCGACGAGCAGCAAGAAAGTTTTTTCTGCTTGATTACTGCACTCCTCTTTATACTTACTACCGCTCTTGTCGGGCTTATTCGAATTATCCCGAGGCACAATACAACTTGGGATTGATGTATGCCAACGGACATGGAGTTCCAGAAGACAATGTATCAGCGTATATGTGGTGGAGCATTGCCAGTACTAATGAGGAGCTCCGCTACCACCAAGTCTGCATCAATGCCGGCATACGTACAGACTGCGAGGGTCACTACAGCTCGGAAGAAATCAAAGGGGTCAAAGATGCCATGGAAGGTATAAAAATATTAGAAAAGAAAATGACTCCGCAACAAATAGAAGAAGCGGTAGCAATGGCAATGAGATGGAAGAGAAAAACTCCTGACCCACTGTTACCCTAAAGGCTAAAGAAATCACTCCACACATCACCTCGTCACAATCCTGCCAATGCGGAATTTCTGTCGCATGAAAAGCAAGCTACTCTGCTCGGTGTGAAAAAAGCCACAGAACTTGCTGAGTGTTCGAGCACGAGTTACTCCCCTCATATTCCTTCCAAAGATTAAAGACCAATAATTGCTCGATAACTAAAGTCTTTTAGATTGAAACTGCCGTTCTCGAACAAACCATTCGAGTTCTCGAACTATACCTATGAGAGGAGCAACTATGGATATCACAACAATAGTTTTCAACGGACTCATGGGTGGATCGGCAGCAATACTTTTGATTTTAAGCTGCGACCGACTCGCAACCTGGATGAAACGCAAGGAACAAGTATGTGTAATTTCAGAGAAAGGAACCAAGCAATGAATGATTCTGAATCACCGACCCTTCCAATTGAATCAAGTAAAAACCCTTCTTGCAATAACAAGCCTGACCCATATGGGCATGTGATATTTACCGTTTACGGTAGTTTTGATCGTGAACATACACCCCATGTATTTGAAGGAATCACTCCTTTGTTTAAAAAAGAGAATAAGGGAGTCACGATGGACCTCGAGGGAGTGACCCAGATCGATAATTCTGGGATTGCGGCAATTGTTGAGTGCGTCCGCATGGCCTCTGACGCCGGAACAGAATTTCATGTGGTTGGAATCAACAACAACATAAAAGAAGTCCTGGAGCTCAGCAAACTTTCAGCACTTTTTAAAAACATGGAGTTCAGTACTTTTTGTTCCAGTAGTCGACCCGGGACACTGGGTTGCCACGTCAAGAAAAAGATGTATGCCGCTGATCACTTACCAGAAAAAAATTAATCAATACGGAGGACTAATGAAATCATTTTTAGAAAAACGAGAAGCCATGGCAGTAATGATTATTCAAGCAATTATTTGTAAGCGAGAGGCAGTTCGTCCCAGCCCAAAAGAGGCAGCCGAACTTGCCGTGGAACATACCGATTGCCTGATGCAGGAATTAACCAAGAGTAGCGGAGAAAAAGTCAAGTATCTCGATGACTGGAATAGAAGAAGGTTACAGCAATGAAAAACAAACTATTATTTCTTTCTTTATTTGTCTTTTCATTACTATTTATTTCGATTGTGGAGCGTTCATTCTCCGAGGATGAAACATTCAGCATCGTTAATATTGAAAAAGATTCCGGTGGAAAAAAAGTAGAAATATATCTGAACCATGAGGTGCATTATTTTAACCTGGTTAGTTGGCCAGGATCAAAAGGAGCAAAAATTGTTCCTCGTGTTGTTGACCTCTCTTGGGATTTCAGCTATCTCAAAAGAAACAAATTTGTATTAAAGGGAAAGTTCAAACATGGGCAGAAGTATTCCATTGTTTTTCCAAAAGATTACAAACTGGACAAGAAGTCCTATAAGAAGGTGGTTAATTCCTTCACATTCGAATCTCCTCCATCCATTAATTATTGGAACCATAAAACAGTTATCGAAAAATTTGGCCCCCAGTACCTCCATTTAAAAATCGCCAATACAAAAAATATTCATTACCAGGAAATAAGTGTTCCCCCGGTCCTTTTATCGAGTGCTATCAACGCATCAATTGGAAACCGGAATATCGACTGGAATAGTTTAAGCCAGGCGTTTTCAAAGAATAATTACCCCGCCGGAAAGAATGATGTCTCAACTTTTAAAAATCTTTTTAGAAAACAGGCGCATAAAAATAAATTCTTCAACGTAGAGAAAAAAAATAAATCGAGATTATTCTCCTTTCCTTTGGGTCTTGATGAAAGAAAAGAGGGAGACATTAAACTGATTCGTCTTACAACCGATGGTAAAGATGAAAATGCTCGAACACCTATACGCCTTATTCGTATCACGGACCTTGGAATAACTTACAAACAGGCAAGCGATGATCTTCTTATTTGGATCACCTCTCTTAAAGAGGCAATGCCTATGGTTAATGTAGAGATATTTGGACTTACTGGACTAAACAGCATTTTTAAGCTCGGCAATACGGACAGTGACGGGATTGTAAAGTTTAGTTCAAGAGTTACGGAAGGAATCAATCTTTTATCGAGCGGTTATGCATCGGTCAACCGTCACCTTGGTACAGACGAAATAAAATATATTTTAGCGGTTACAAAAGACGATGTTTCGTATATCCCCGTTGCATATCCGATCTACCCAAAAAATATACAAGACACCGAAAAGCATACATCCAGAAAAGCAAAGTTGTTTACGGATCGAGGAATCTATAGGCCTGGTGACACACTTAATTTTAAAGGCGTGGTTAGAGAATACTCCGAAGGAGAAATCAGTTCTCCCAGTCGACTCACAAGACCCACCATTAGAATCAAAGATTCCAAAGGCGAGCTTGTTTCATCTGAACAATACTCTCTCTCTGAATTTGGGTCTTTGTGGGGTTCACTCAAATTAGAAAACCACCTGCCTCTTGGAACCTACCAGATGGAATTGGTTGACATGACTGGGAGAGATGAAGTTCTTGCAGAACACACATTCCAGTTACAGGAGTTTAAGGCCCCCCGTCACTTTACAGGCATCTCCTTTAAAAAAGAGCCTGAGACAAAGTCCCATACCAACCAGTGGACTAAAACTAATGACACATTAAAAGTTACGATTAATGGGAGTTACTATTCAGGAGGTCATGTCAAAAACGGCCAGGTACGATGGAAAATATTCCATGGTCCGACTAATTATAATGTGAAGGAATTAGGAGGATTTGTTTTTGGAAACATTGCTGAAGAGAAGTTTCTGCTTGAAAGTAGTGAGTCGATTCTCGATGGCAACGGTTCGCTAAGTTTGAACTTTCCTATTGATCCCAAGGTGAGGCAGGGAAAAAGAAGTCTAGTAGTCGTGGCCACAACCATTGATTTCGATGGAAGGGTCGCCACGGCAAAAAATATCTACCAGGAAAAAATACCCTACGTGGTCGGGATCAAAGGTGCCAAGAAAAAAATTAAATCAGGAGATGACCTGTCTCTTAAATTGCTGGTTGCCGACCCAAACCGCAATCCAGTTCAAGAAGGAGAAATAAAAGTAGATATTCTTAAAAAGGACTGGAGTTATATTCGACAACGTAATAATGATGGCGAGGTATTTTGGACTTATAAAAAGTTCTGGAAAAAGTTTCTGGTTACAAAAACATCTTTAAATAAGGGCTTTGCCGATTTTAATTTTGACGGTGGTCTAAGTGGCGACTACATTCTTAAATTCACCTATTCCAATGGCGAAAACACATATATTTCAGGAATTAGCTGCGAGGTGAAAGGGGGTTATTATTCCTACGAGTATATGAATCGTGATACTCCCTACGATAAACTTCCTATTTGGTCAGAAAAAGACAGTTATCAACCCAACGATCAAGCTTTAATCAAAATTCAGTCTCAAAAAAAATCGTCTTCCTACTTATTAACTGTTGAAAGGGAAGGAATACTTGATCACCAGGTATTTACATCGGACGAAGCAGGCAACATCAGTTTTCCCATCCAAGAAAGTTACTCTCCAAACGTTTATGTTTCTATTCTAGGTGCGGTTCCAAGAAAGCACTTTCCATTTTATAGAAGAAGCATTGATGACGGCGCCCCTACATTTGAGTTTGGAACAGTTAAGGTTCCCGTTGTAAAGGGAGCCGTTTTACTTAACATTGGAATCAACGAAACAGAAGTATCACTTAAAAAAAATCCGCAGTCACCGGTAACACTTGATCTTTCCGTCAAAGATATCCATGGGCAGGGAAAACAAGCAGAACTTGCTGTAGGGGTCGTTGATGAAAGTGTGCTTGCACTCACAGGATTTAAAACGCCTAAGTTGACTGAATTGAATCGTTTCACAGTCCCACTTAGTGTTGGAACTCAGGACATCAGACGAATGCTAGCGCATCAAACACCATTCTCAAAAATAAGGAACAATCCGCTGACAGGTGGAGGCGGGTTAGAAAATTCAACTCTTGAAAGCGTAACAGCAAGGGAAAACTTTATTCCCGTTGCGTATTTTAATCCGGCTGTTGTAACAGATACTGAAGGCAAGGCGCAGGTAAGCTTTGTGCTTCCTGATAATATTACTTCATATAGGATTTACGTGATTGCTAATGATAAAGGAAGTGGGTTCGGCAGCGCTGAAAGAAATCTGATTGCAACAAAGGAATTTTATATTGAACCCGGACTTCCTCGGTTTCTCACCGTCGGAGATAAATTACGATTTCCCGTAGCCGCATTTAACAAGTCAGACCAAATACTGGATGCGAATTTAATGTTGAACTCCAATGAACACCTGAGTTTGAGTTCTTTAAATATAACAAGCCCGATTCAATCCAAAAACAGTCACACGTTTACAGTAGATGGAGAAGCCTTGAGTACAGGTTCAGCAGAGGTTTTATTCTCGAGTTCGGCCAATGATAAATCCGATTCAGTAAAACTAAAAATTCCTGTTAATCCCAGTCACACATTGGGAACGGAAATCTTACTGGGTTCTTTTTCAAATTCATCAAAAGTCATGCTTCCACTTCCAACAGAGTTGTTAAATAAACACAATCACGAGTTAACAAAAAGTTCTATGATTAACCTGACTGTATCTTCAAATCCCTTCATTAAACTAACGGGTGGCCTTTTGTACCTTCTGCAGTATCCGTATGGGTGCGTGGAGCAAACAAGCTCCAAGGTTTTACCATTGGCGGCTTTAAGAGGACTCATTGAAAAAGGGTTGATTCCTGATATCAGGACTGCGCAGACAGATAAGTACTTAAGAGCTGGTGTTACCAGGCTTCTTAAAATGCAGACAGAGTCGGGTGGCTTTGGCTACTGGCCCGGCAACAAGTCCCCTCACCGAGCAGGAACCCTATACGCCATGGCCGCTCTGAGTATCGCCAGGGAAAACGGTATGAATGTTCCTGACCAGCCCTTTGCAAAAGGATTAAATTATATTTCAAAAAGCATTAATAATGACGATCTCAATCCAAACGAGACAGCATTTGCCGCTTATATACTTGCTATGAATGATTCGCTCGATGAGGAATTCTTTTTTAAATCACAATATCAAAAGATAAACAGCAGCAACTTTGAAACAAGAATGTTCTGGACCTTAGCCGGTATTAAATCCGGTTATTTGTCCGACACCAACTTGAAAGATGCTATTCGAACCAATCAACATTTTAGACTAGCTTCGTTAAGCACAGAAAATACCAATGAGGTATTCAATGCCAGATACAGGAGTCATGCAATTGGACTTTTGGCATTCAATGCAGCTGACCCAGAAGACAAGTTTACTCACCGTATCGCCGAATCTTTATTCCAGGGTTTTGGTTCATCAGGAAGGTGGACATCAACAAGTGATACGGGGTGGGCTTTATACGCACTTGGAAATTATTATTCGGCGCAAGAATCTAATAACGAACCTTACAGTGTGAAGATAACGGCAGGTTCGCATACGGTTGATACTGGTGTCATCAATAAAATTCATAAGAAAATTCAACTAAACCCCGAAGAATATTTCAAAAATCCGTTCTTAGAATTAAACGCAAGTTCAAACCTCCCCATTTACTATAAAGCAGTACTCCAGTTTCCAAGGGTGGATTACGCTGAATCAGGGACTTCAAATGGTTTCCATGTAAATAAGTCGATTAGAAATATTGATGGTTCACAGGATATTAGAGTCGGTGATCTGGTCAAAGTTACAATCGATATAGAAAAAGATAAGACAGGTCAAAGTCGACGCTATCGTTACATCGTTATAGATGACCCCCTTCCAGCAGGACTCGTTGCAATCAATAGCAGTATCAAGACAGAAGAGGTTGTCCTCGAGAATGACGAAGACTCTTACACGGAAGACGGTGCTCGTGTATTGGTTCCGAGTTTCCAGGAAATCAGGGATGACCGCGTCCTGATCTTCAGGGACTCAAACATCTGGGATGGAAAATATCAGTACTCCTACTATGCAAGAGCTACCACAGAAGGTCAGTTTGTCCTCCCGTCAACCAAGGCGCAGCTTATGTACTCACCTCAGGTCATGGGTCTCACTCCAAAAAGCATCGTTAACATCAAAGCCTCTCAGATTCGATGAAGCTCCGACTCAAGGCAAAAATAGTTACTGCTCTTTTATTTGCAGTCGCAATTATTGCAGGTTTATACCTTGAAAAAATAAGCCGGATTGAGATCAATAGGTTCTACTCCCCTGACAACCGAATCGTATCTGATCAATTTGAAAAGCCCCTACGCTGGTTTCCTGATATCAACGGTGAAAGGCATCTCTGGATTTCCTTCGACAAAATATCAGAAACAACAATAAAGGCTTTTATTGCTGCGGAGGACCAGAGATTCTTTTCTCACATAGGAATTGATCCTGTTGCGATGGTACGAGCTCTTAAAGAAAACATGGTTCAGGGAAAAATCGTATCTGGTGCATCGACCTTAACTCAACAGATGATCAGGATTACCTATCCCAGAAATCGCACGTACTCAAAGAAATTTATTGAAGTGCTAAGAAGTTTCAGAGCCGAAGGGCATCTATCTAAAGAAGAGATTCTTGAGGTTTATCTCAACAGGGTGCCTATGGGTAACAACCTGACGGGGGTTGAAGCAGCATCAAGAATCTACTTTAAAAAACCATCCAGCAGCTTGAACTTGCATGAAAACGCTTTGCTGGCAGCACTTCCAAAAGCACCGGGAACGTTGAATCCTTATGGACAAAATAAAGAGAAACTTAAAGTAAGAAGAAATTGGGTTCTAAAGAGAATGCATGCACTTGGGTTTATCAGTCTTAAAGATAAACTAAGGGCAGAAAAAAAACCTATTCTTGTTAGTGAAAAAGTATTTCCATTTGATGCGCCTCACTTCGTTGAGATGATGGATAAAAATAAAATATCGGGGAATACGGCGACAACTATCGATTTAATTTTGCAGAAAAGAGTTAAGCAGATTCTGGATTCTCATCGTAAACGATTAAAGAAACAAAAAGCCATGCAGGGGTCTGTTGTTGTGATTGAAAACAAGACGTCAAACGTTCTGGCTCTTGTCGGGTCAATGGAACATTCCAAGACAAACCTAGGCTTTAACAATGGAGCAATCTCCAAACGTTCTGCAGGATCGACCTTAAAACCTTTTCTTTATGCAAAGGCTCTCGATGAAGGCCATAGTCCGTCGGATATTCTGGAAGACCTTAAGCGCAGTTATATATCCCCGCAGGGGATTTACCGGCCTGTAAATTTCAATCGTACTTCGTATGGTCCTGTATCCATGCGGGAAGCTCTGGGAAATTCGTTAAACCAGTCCGCGATATTTTTAATCAACCAGATTGGATACGAAAACTTTTTTAAAACCGTATCATTACTCGGTCTTAATAATTATAAAGAGCATGACGCCGATTATTATGGACTGGGTCTTGTTATAGGAAACCTTGAAGTAAAGCTCATCCAGCTTGCGGCAGCCTATGCAACATTGGCACGGGGTGGTGAGTTCATGTCTCCCCGTTTTATAAAAAGTGAACCCAAACCTTTTCCAAGCAGGATATTTTCCCCGGAGGCAAGCTATATCATCACCGATATTCTCTCCGACCCTTCTGCCCGTGTTCTTACTTTCGGTGATTTCTTCAACCAGAAATTACCTTTTAAAGTGGCTCTCAAGACGGGGACGAGTACTCATTATAGGGACAGTTGGATTGTAGGTTATACCCACGAATATACCATCGCAATCTGGATAGGTAATTTCGATGGCAGTTCCACGAATGGTTTGACAGGTGCTAAAGGAGGAGGACCTATTTTTATAGATATCCTTAATGAGTTATATCCCGATAGCTTTGCTGCCAGGTTTAAAAAGCCTGAGAGCGTGATAAGTAAAACGGTTTGTTCGTACTCGGGATCGGTGCCAAATCCAAGTTGTCCACAGACAAAGAAAGAATTGTTTATTAGTGGGTTCGAGCCACAAGAAAAATGTCAGTATCACTCAAATGATAAAAAATTTCACAACTTGCCTTCGCAATATACAGATTGGGTTTACAAAAGATTTAAAAATGGTGGAGAGGGAAAATATCGCTTAGCTGGATTTTCAAATAATTTAGAAAATATTTTCAATGGCAGCAACCCGTTAGATGACCCTTCTAAATCTGGCAAAGCAGGAATAAAAATAACAAGCCCCCTGACGGAAGAAGTGTTTTTGCTTGATCCCGGTAAAACTTCCTATGAAATTCGGTTATCCGCAATAGGCAACGCCCCAACACAGATAGTGTCCTGGTATGTTAATGGTTTAGAAACCGCAAGCACTAGTCTCCCGCACCATACGACTGTAGCTCTCATGAAAGGAACTCACGAAATCACAGCCATCGGACCAAATAATCAAGGGCACTCCATTTTAATTTCCATAGAATAGATCACATTGTTCGAGCGAAAAATATCTCGAACAGGTTTAAAGCAAATCCTACCCGCCCAAATCTCTTTATTAATAAAGCTTTTTCATCCCTTCACAAAAAAAGTGGACGCAAAGGCTCATTAATTTCGATTTCTCGAACTATCTATGTAGAGAGCCAAATTTAAGGCCAACTTATTAATTCTACCAAAAGGAGAAAACATGGCCGGAAACTCAACTCCGGAACC
>JYMV01028260.1_pt1 | contig 10246 bp, 5 predicted proteins | sample 338911 | NCBI WGS metagenome assembly JYMV01 (sample SAMN03354496, study PRJNA234377) | hydrothermal vent metagenome | biome: Deep sea; feature: Hydrothermal plumes at the Eastern Lau Spreading Center, Western Pacific Ocean; material: Seawater | place: Tonga | collected 2009 | depth 2000 m m
GACAATGCATGTTCGGAGTAAAATATATTGATAATTTTACCACGGGATTGTTCATGTAGACAATGATGAACATCATTAGTATTATTATTATCCCTTTCATTGCTTCCTCTTTCTAATATACCACGTGTAAAGTTGTATGCCTGTGACATATAAAAGAAGTGGAAGCAATTAAAGATATTATGTTAATTATATCTCTACCTTTTATTGATTCAATGGACATAAATAAGTTGACTTATCGTTTATGATATAGAAATACCTACTCTATTTAAAACTCTTTCTGTCTAACATGTCAACCGAATACAACTCTGTTCCTAATCTTAACTACTATGGGACTTGAGCAAATTAAACATCATTTCAACACAATGTATGTGTACAGCTGCTTTCCTGAAATATGATCACTACAAAGTAAATATCTTATTTAGTCCATCGTGTATCTGCGGTACACCACTAGACGATCCGAATCATATACATGTAAAATGCTAAAAAATCGTAAAATAAATCGGTATCTATGATTAAATGTCGCCCGCGTTCCTTGGAAACTAATTCACCAGAAAACGTCAATTTACAAAAGTCAAGGTCAATAGATGGTTGTCCGTAATATCTTTTTTAATTCAGCTCGTTCTTGAATTTTACTTAAAAAAATATAGATTTGCCACCCACATCCACACTTTTCCTACGTCCATATTCACTGAAGTTCTAAGCGATTTCTAATTGTATATTTGTATTAATAAACCAACATCCACACATCCAAATACACATGTCTTATATTTCTGTCTAATCTTTGATTATTTTTAGCTTTGTCTGTTATATGTTAAATTGTATTTTTTCTTATTTTCTTATACATTCTCAAAATAATTGTGGGGAAAACTTGATTCTCTTTGTATAAAATAAAATAATTATAAACTAATACTTACTCTATACAAACAACACACGATACCCAAATAAGAAGACCATACAATTTGTGAAATCTATATATTGGATTTGTCTTATCCGAGCACCTGCTTTTTCCTCGTCTGATTTAGATTTTAATGTAGACACTATTGATTCTGACAGACTATCTATGTTCATGCATTAGCATGTTGGTAACTATATAGTAGATCTGTCCACCCTATGTATTGTAGATCAGCACTATTCAAATATTAATATAATGTAATCAGACTCGTCAGCCATTTCTATTGTATCAGATAATAAGAATGTTTCTAGAGAGACCATTCCTTGAATCCTCAATTTGTATGACCACGTAATACATGTCATGTCCAATTTTAGTATTAATGTCTTGTCGAATACTGTAAATAGGTTGATTAGAGAACACAAAATATAAGACGTTGATACAACCTATCTATCTATATAAACGTTAGAGGCAAATAAAGTGGAGAAATTGAATCTGATCACACTATTCATTACCTCGGACGAACTGTCACAATATAAATTACTGGTTTTCTTTCCTTCTGGGAAGAAGGATGAAGATTGAAAAATCATTGTATAGTTGAGACTTCTTGTAAAATGGCAAAGTATATGGCTACATAAAGTTGTCTTTAAGCCTCTGTTCTAAACTTTTTTTGGGACATTATTTAAATAAAAAAATAATGATAGTTAAACAAATAATTGCCCAGTCACTGACTAAAATGAAATACCATAATATGATATTATTACCTGAGGATTTCTGTATTGGCCATGTTATTTATCATAAACGACAGTCTGGACATATTTGTCACAACTCGTACGTCATCATGTCTAACCAAAACAAGATTTAAATTACCATTCATAAATGTTTCCAGAGATTAGTAGAGTGTTATTGAAAGTGAATAATAAACCAATATCTGCTTTAAACATGTTGAAATTATACTCTGAAGGGTGGATTCCTGATAAAGTATAATTGACTTGTATATACTCTGAAGGGTGGATTCCTGATAAAGTATAATTGACTTGTATGTACTCTGAAGGGTGGATTCCTGATAAAGTATAATTGACTTGTACCACAAATGTTTGGTTGATGTACAATCGTAGTATTTAACATGTTCTCTCTTTTCTGTGATATACGGCTTCTGATTTCCCCTTTGGTATCTCTAGATATACGGCTTCTGATTTCCCCTTTGGTATCTTTAAGCTTTTCTTTAAAGTAAGGGGTCTTGAGGAGAATGTGTCACCAAATGCATATTTTTTTTCTTCAATACCAAATGGCCATCCAGATTACACCCTTTGGTTTCCTGCCCCCTAAAGCTATTACATTATTTTGCATGATTCTACGATTTTTTTATTGCATTTTGGAACTGGTTCGAAAGTGTGTTATTTTTCATTTATCATTTTATTTCTTTCCAATCTTTTGATTTTGAACGTACCTGATGAAGGTTATTCCAAAAAACACACTAAATTTGGTATCTACATTTTTATTACACCTATGAATAAATTGTAATTCTAATAACTAGAATCAAATCAGGATAACATAATTATATATTTGTTAGCAATGATGAAATATACATACGTACAGCGTATAAACATATCAACTTGCCATAGCACAGACAGAACAAATTTACCTAATAATATCATTTTGATTGATTCCTTGTAATGGATTCTGTCTTGTGGTCTTAAGTATTTGGCTCCGTGGTGTTATGTTGACTTTTTCTGACTATTCAATAACTTCATTGTATCATAAAGTAATGATTTTGAAAATAATTATCTTCTTCCGTAACACGAGGATTGTGGAGATTTCCGAATAGACAAGTGATGCTTATATTCAGATTGAAGATTAGAGTTCCGAATTGAATATATACTTTTTAATAACTACTCTGATGGTCATATACAACATTATGGAATGCAGCATATTGATTTTATGCTAATGTAAATAATTTGATTAATACGAAAATGTCAAACTTTGATGTGTTTCTGTGGCTAGTATTGATGAGAAAATCGTTTGCTTATGTAAAGTTTTATTTATTCTGACGATCAATGTTACGGAACTTATTCTAGGCAACGAATCGCTATTAACATTGTCGTATGGTATGGTACTAATATACATTAGCTAATTAAGGAATTTAAAAGGGCTTATGGCTTTGATTCGTTGTATTGATTTGTGAATTTCAAAACAAAAATACTGAAATAGTTATATACATAAATAAGAACGTAGATATAAAATTTAGTGGGCTGGACGCGTTTCTGGAATAACCTTCATCAGCTACACTCAATATCGAAAGATTAGAGATCCAAATATTTTTAAGTTTTGGGGGCAATGAAACCACAGGGTTCTAAAAAGGATAGCCAAAATCGGCTATGGTCACGTATGCCTGAGGGAGGAGAACCTTAGTTTTATTAATATTTACATTATGTAAGAAAATATTTTTTGTAAATTTCAGTAATAAATATACATATTTAATAAACCATGTCAGTGACGAAGCAATGACTACTGAGCGGATGATACCTGTCTTAATAAAAAGAAAAGCAAAAAATATCACACTGTCGACACTTACATTTTGCTATCAAACAGTAATATTACAGAATATTTCTGGCTTAATTAGGACATTATGTCTTGGCCTGTACTATGTAGTGTTTCTTAAGGAAAATATAATTCAGATACACTTTTACAAAACCAATTGGTGGATGTGAATTACCATTAACTGAAAGCGGGGATAGAGTCATTACCATAACCTATTAAATTCCTAGTTAACACAAGGCGAAACAGCAACACCAGCAATCATATATAAAAAACATTACAAACATTACAAACTAGACCCCAGATAGAAAGATAGCAAGAACGTTGACAAAACAAACACTCATACGAATTTCAGATGAGCGACAAAGGCAATGAGAACACTTATCAACATTAATAGCACGGTAAAAGAGATGAATTCACAATATCAAATGTGCATGCTCGTAATCCGGAAAGTGATCGGCCATGTATATGTGTGCTTGGGGTATCATTTTTACCACTGTCTCTTTGATTTGTTTTCAATTAGATTTTGGAACTGTTATGATGTATGGCATTTTTTGGCTTAAGTTTTATTAACTACCTATCATCATTTTCATCTTTATTCCCCAAAACAAACAATCTATTTGTATTAGAGTACAAGCCGATCGATTATTAATTTGGAAGTAGTAATTCTGTTGGGACAACATATTGCATGAAGTAAACATTTATCTTAACATGCCTAGGAAATTAGCGATCTGATCTTAATTAAATTTGCACTTCCGCGGAATAACAGTATGAAAAAATAAATGAAAATAATCCAAAGACGCACGATGAGTGTCCGATGATGACAAATGCAATTAACCAGAAGTACTGTGGTAAAGGATACATGTTGATTGAAAGTGCCTTTTTCTGTAATTGAGGTAGCTTGATCGGAGATTCCTGCATGTAGTTTGTATGCATGTTGAAATATATATATTTTAAAATAGAATAATGATTGATTCTTGTATAACGGCAAGTGATCAGTTTTTTCAGCTATATATTATGACCAGAAATTGGTTTACTAACAACAAATCAGATTGGTTAATATGGTATTGGGGTGGCTCTGTGGACGGAAGATTTGATTTTAACGACTGAAAGGATGGATAATAGATAGGCACAAAATATCATGCATTGCAACAGGCCCCCAACGACAACTCCTACCAAACTATTTCCCCTTTAGTCATTAGAAGTGTCTACGCGTTCCCTTTAAGTGCAAGGAACATGGTATTCTTCAAACACGAGACATTCGATTACATTAATGAATACAAATATCATAAATTAAACATGAATCCCTACAAACCAAATAGAATTCAAGACAAATCGAGCATCGCGTTGACGCGGAAATCGTTGCGGACATCACAACACGATACTTAAAACGTGAAGACATGTAATTAGACATCACGAACAAAACGAACCCCACGAAGTCATCTTCGATATAGATTGATTTGTTATCTGATTTGTGTCCTCCAATTTTTTGGAAGAATTCTGCTTGATTATTTTGTGAATGGTTCATTGTAGATAATGTATGTTTGAAGTATCGATGGTTGAATCCGCTCCAACAGTGAGGTATATTTTGTTTTTTATTTCATTAATACCTGGAAGAAGAGTTTGAAGATATCAAAGGGGTATATCGAATAAGAACAAACAACGCAATGGCCTAAAGAAAAAAGCACAAAAGTTCGGTTTTTGGGCAACTATCATGCTTTGTTCCGAAATGTTTGTCAAAATATAATTATATCTTCAAGTACCAAAACACATGTGTTCACTGTTCATCGTAAAGAGTAAATGGTACTTCAAGTGTCGATTGTAACATGCCACAAATTCTTCTCAATTAGGTTGATGGTATCTTTAGTTAATGTTAATGTTTCGTTTGTCGTATTGTCATTTTGTTCATCGTATTGTCTGTCCTTAGATTTACGGCTTCTGGTTATCCCTTTGAAATATTCAAGCTTTATTTATAAGAAGTATGTGTTGCCCTAAGTGAAGAACCTCAATCGACCCCTTGACCTTCAACCGTGAGAAATTGCAAACGATCAAAGTGTTTGGGTGTGTTCGAGCGGTATATGACATTATATATGTCAACATTCTCAGGGCCTTCACCGAAGCAAAACAAAATATAATTAACACAAAGCACAAGCCCACACAAAACGGTATACATTTCACATTTACATGATTTTAGGTATACCTTATGTGAGAGTAGGGGAGTTCCCTGTTTGTGATATATGACATTTGCTATTTCACACTTCTTCGGACCTTTATCAAATCAAAAATGAAAATACAACAAACACAAGACACACACCCACAAATTAATAAGAATGCTGAATGTTAACCGTACAAACCAGAACATGCGCATACAATTATACAGAAAACAACTGAATATTGTACAAAGGGTGTCCCACTTACATGTTGTCCTAGCTGTTGATCTTTTGTATTCTTTCTGGGTTTTTGTTTGTTTTTGTTTCATATTCTATTTTGTTTTCCATGCTATCTACTTCATATATTAATGTTTTGACAATATGCTGTTTAATTTTGTTGCTATGTTATCTACCTCATCTATTTTGTTCTTTTGACTTCATGATTTGTGTGGGCTGGGGATTTTTATATTTTTAGTGGTTCTATGATTTCTACTTCGTCATTAAATTTTTGTTAAGCCTTTCAGTAAAGTCAAATATGGGCTAATGAGTAAAATTACAGCATCAATCTGAGTAATAAGTTATTTCTAATTCCCTGTTGTTACTGGAAATAGGAACATGTGCCTTGAGAATAAGTTGTCCCTAATTTCCCGCGTTACCGGAAAAATAACCCCGTGGCCTGAGTAATATGATATCCCAAGTTCTCCTTGAAATATGATATGGTGTAATCGCCTTCTTTGTCGTTAGTTGTTGTATATATGTTTAAAAAGTACATTGCACCTTCCTTTTAAATCTAGGACTAAGAGATATCCAAAAAATAGTTGTGTTTGTAACAAGACTCACTCTTTGTAACCATCATGATATTAATAATATAAGACGATTCCAGACTATTTTTATGATATAATTGTGTATTATTATAGCATAAAGGGAAACTATAATATGTCCCTAGAAACTAAAACTGTAGTAATTTTGTAATTTTCGTCTGGAAACGTCGTGAATATATGATCAGGATTCTTGAAATATGATAAACATTAATTTAACTAGTGAATCGAAGAATGGCTGTACCATAATATCGTATGCAAAAGTAATATAAAAAAATACCCTTAAAATCAAGTTATATGTATCTACTGGTAAACATTAATCACTTGCCTAACATCTTGTCGGGTCAAACCAATGACTAAAAAATTGGTATTTGTTGCTTCTCCGCTAAGCACGCAGAATTAAGGAGAAAGAGCTAAGGCTGGTCGGCTCGGAATCAGAATAATGTATCAGAGTGGAGCGACATGTCTATCTGCGGACTGTTGTTTCAGTGAGCTAGCACTATCAAAATCCAACGTGTTGGTCTACAACAAATCGGACCTCATCTCATTGAAAATTAACTTGTTCTCGCCATGATATAGCTGAAAAATTGGCATTAAACAACAATCATTCACTCACTATATTAATTTTGTGCATCAAATGTGCATTGCTGCATTTATCATATGTAGTAATGTGCAACCCATAACATTTGGAAAGCATATCTCCCATTAGGCACATGAACGATTCCATCAAAGGGCCGTTGTAGTAGGACCTACCCTTTTCTCTTATACTATCTTTCTAGCGTGGCAGTGAAAACTTCTACTATAACAAATGAAATTTAGTGTCGCTCCTTTTAATAAGAGGTTGATATTTTGTTTGTATATTTGGCATAATCATGAATATCGCTGAAATACTGTCTCATGGCAAAAACAACAATCAATTAATCTGTCTTTTATTTTTGTAGTTTGCAGCACGTTTTATAATAACAAAGGAACTGAATTTAAATCTTTTTTTCAATACATTATTGTTAATGTTATGCCAGTTGAGATTCAGTTTTACTATTTGTTTAAATACCGGCGTTGTTTATTGTATTGTATTGCGTCATGGCAATGGATTTTCCATGTATGAAAATTAGATCTTTTACGAAAAATCGAATGATGCATTAACTAATCAAATCCGCTTACGCAGCAAAATAGAATGAACAAAGGAAACTTTTTAGCGATTGTTCTAAAAGATTTTAAGCCAAATCAAAAAGATTAAAGAAGATGGAAATCAAAAGGTTACAATACACAGCCTACACAACAACATTTAGATACTAATTAACGTAAAGAGATCTTTTAAAATCTGATTCAACCCACCATTTCTTTAGAAATGCCTGTACCAAGTCAGGGTCATTGCGGTTTTCACAGCTTTCCGGTTGTTGACTGATTTTGTCGGTTTATATACTTATGAGTTTTGACTTTCCCTTTGGAAGATTGTTCGGAGTTCGGTAATTTTGTTATTACCCTTGTTTAGTTTTCTTTGGCATTTCTACATGATGTAAATACGTTAAAAATGTTGTGTTGACAAGCAAATTAATGGCGAATATCTATTGATTTGAAGAAATTTTAGACTTAGTCATTGTTTTAACGCTAAAACATAATGTCAAGCCATGTCCATAGAAATACAGCACAAGGTCGATATAATTTTTTATAGCCGTTTTCGACGGCTTACGCACTTGGGTAATCTGTCTGGTAGTACAAATAATGACTCGGTAGCTATAATTTGGTAATTAATAACAATTTTTTCCAGTCCCCAATGATTATTTGAAGCTGAATAGATGGTGATAAATGATTATTGAACATTTATTTATATTTGATAGTATACAGATTTTTTGTAATTACGTTCAGTAACTGACCTTACAAAGCAATTACCCGACAATATAAAGAAAAACACCTTCTTTGATTTTCTTGAAATATTCAGCTCACGTCACAAATAATTATACAATCAGGGGAACATCTTAGAAATCTACACTCACTTTTAAATCCTCTAACAAGCAGCTTAAGACAAACATGCATTGTGATGAGGAAACGGATGGACAGACATTCATTTGATGTATACATGCGAAATGACGGAGTACATCTTCATCACATATGTATATTATTGATAATACTTTTAATCAAAGTATTTCAATTCAAGATCGTCATAAACATCAATGCTACTCAGTTATCCATTAACATGACGGGTGACACTAGGGAAGTAGGAACTACTTTTCCGTATAGAACTCCTGACTTCACCCCGGGGTTTGAAATAGGGCTTATGTTGTTCAATCCTTAGTGTCTGTGTTTTGTGGAAAACTGTCTTTTTTTCTTCTTGTTATTGCATTGTCCGTCCGTCTTAAATTCACGGCATGTGATTGCATCTTTGGTATCTTAAGACTTTTCTTCTTATGTTTATCTTACCGTGATATATTTCAAACATTCTGGAAGGAAGTCGCTGTAGCAATTCTAATTGTAATTCATTTGACATATTTCTTATTAAGGATGAACATCATAGATGGTGTCATGGTAAGCATGGTCTGCTCAATGTTAGAATATCGTGGATTCTGTCCAGATCGGGTCATATTAAAGACTTTAGAATTGCTCCTTGTTGCTCTTCTGTTGATCACGCAGCATTAAGAACTAAGATTTAGCAATACAAAAATCCAACCCAGATGGTCTATAACAATGCATCATCATCTCATCAAAATTAACTGACTATCGCAAGCCATGCTATTTCTGGTCTTTTACTGATTTGACGTCAAACAATAATAATTCAGTCACTTTTAAGGGTAGACATCCAATTCAAATATTTCTCTGTTTTCAAAAATTACCGTGATGTCTGAACCTCTACACTAAAAACAGCTTCATTAAAACTTCACCACAAATAGTATTCAATACTGGAAGGTGACCTGGACTGTTTGTAATTTATCATGCTTAGTTCGTCATTAGTTCTCTGGCATCATATGATTGAAGGCCTCATTTACTCAGTGAAAGATTTTAGGTTGACATGCATCCAGATTTGAGTTGTCAATTATTTTAAACTTAGTAAGATAATCGATGACTGTACTTTGATATGCTTCTCAGTTCTGTCCTGATGTTGTTTAAATTTTAATGGGGCCATCCCTGAAATTCAACTTCTCTATTTGTAAATGGATTGTGACGGATCAAGAAGCAATATGTTAGGCTGTTATTAATAACTGCAGCACCCTCTGTTCATTACCTCTTCTCATGGAGTAGTCAAAGTGAGCGTAATATATGGACTGGATAAAACGGGTTAATTACGTTGTATTGGATATTTACACACGAAGCAATTTTGGATCAAAAACAATTTACAGCGTAATAAGTGCATTTCAACTTGTTGCACTAAATTGTTGCTTCCATGTTTTGTCTTAAGCAGATCCTGGTTTATCAATAAACTTGCAAATATCCGTACCAGTTAATTCCCTGAATGCAATATCGTACTAAATTATGCTGTTGTACGCGGATTATCAGCGTCTTTGGTTTGTTTGATCTTCTCTGATTTGTCAAATTTATTCAGAAAGATTTTATTGTTTGGTTTATCGCTACCGAGTATGAACGCATAAAAGTTTCGTTTTATGTAATACATGTGGTTTTACTCAATAAATGCATCCGTGAAAAAAATAGAAAGTGATAGAAATGAAATAAAAAGGAATTAATCTACATATTTTATTGAAATTTGTTGTTATTTGATTAACACTGACCGTGACATTGTGGGAATTATCTACTTCTGCTTTGAAGTGTAAATGTCTTTGACACGTTGTAATCTCACAGGTATAAGACATGTATTACATAAAACGAAACTTTTATGCGTTCATACTCGGTAGCGATAAACC
>JYMV01033212.1_pt1 | contig 10246 bp, 7 predicted proteins | sample 338911 | NCBI WGS metagenome assembly JYMV01 (sample SAMN03354496, study PRJNA234377) | hydrothermal vent metagenome | biome: Deep sea; feature: Hydrothermal plumes at the Eastern Lau Spreading Center, Western Pacific Ocean; material: Seawater | place: Tonga | collected 2009 | depth 2000 m m
GGAGCGTGCCCAGCGCACCCATGTGACTCTGGAAGGCCTCTTCGACCAGATCTCCCAAGGCAATACGAAGGAGATCAACCTCGTCATCAAGACTGACGTCAAGGGCAGCCTCCAGGTCCTTCGCAAGGAACTCCAGGAAATCGGCTCCGACGAGGTTCGCCTGCGCGTCATTCGTGGAGGGGTCGGGGAAATTTCTGAATCGGACATCCTCCTTGCAGATGCTTCCGACGCGATCGTCATCGGCTTCCACATCACTGCCAGCGACAGAGCACGCTCCCTCGCCGATGAAAAAGGGGTAGAGATTCGCATCTACCAGGTGATTTACCAGGTCCTGGAAGAGATGCGGCTCGCCCTCGAGGGATTGCTCGAGCCGGAAATCATCGAGGAGGTCCAGGGGAACGTCGAGATCCTCCAGATCTTCCGCTCCTCGCGTCTGGGCAACATCGCCGGCTGTATCGTTCGCAAGGGAGTGATCACTCGCGATGATCCGGTCCGGCTCACTCGTGACGGCCGCATGATTCACGAGGGCAAACTCGATTCCCTTCGTCGCGTCAAGGATGACGCGCGCGAGGTAAAGGAAGGTTTCGAGTGCGGGGTCAGGATCGAAGGCTACAACGACGTCAAGGTCGGTGACTTCATCGAAAGCATCAAGAGAACCAAGAGAGCCAGAACCCTCGACGAATCGAGTACCAAGAAACAATGAAACCTGTGCGCAAGAGCAGGGTGGCTAGCCTCCTCCGGGAAGAAATCGCTCGGATTCTCCAATTCGAGATGCGCGATCCCAGGCTCGGATTCATCTCCGTTCTCTCCGTCGAACCGACCGAGGATCTCAAGGAAGCAAAGGTCCACGTGTCAACGATAGGCACCGATGCCCAGCGTCGGATGATGATTCGCGGTCTCGAAGCTGCTCGCGGCTACATCCAGATGTTGCTCTCGAAACGGGTGAGTTTTCGAGAAACGCCGTACCTCAAGTTCGTGCTCGACGAGACGATTGAAAAGACGATGGCGATCGAGGAACAGATCCGTCTAGCCCGCGATTCCGACGAGGAAGCCGCGCTCGAACGGGAGCAACGCAGCAACTGAGTTCCTTCACTGCTGGGAATAGGTCTATTTTTCGCCCACGACGACCAGACGGTTTCGCCCGGCCCTCTTCGCCCGGTAGAGAGCTTCATCTGCCTCGTTGATGAGAGTGGCAGAGTCACTCTCTTCTCGCAGGGTCGTGACCCCTACTGACATCGAGACAGCCACCCCCCCTTTCACTTCTTCGAGACAGAAGCGCTTCTTGCGCAAGGACTCGAGCAGGAATGAACCCTTCTGGCTCGCCCCCTCGAGATCGGTGGCTGGCAGCAGGACGATGAACTCGTCCCCCCCGTACCTGCAAACATGATCGGTCTCCCTGAAGTTTTCGACCAGGATCTCGCTGACCTCCTTCAGAAGTCGGTCCCCTACCAGATGGCCATGGGTGTCGTTGATCTCCTTGAATCCATCCATGTCGATGAAAATCAGCGACAGCGAACTTCCGTTTCGACGGGAGGTCTTGACCTCGTTCTCCAGTTGCGTCACCAGGAAATGCCTGTTGTTGACCAGGGTCAAGGGGTCGAGTAGAGCCTGCTCCTCGAGTTTGCGGTAGAGCTGGAAGTTCTCGTGGAAGAGGGCAATCACCTCGGCGATGGTTCCCAGGACCTCGTCGTGCCAGTCCCTGAAGAGGGGAGTCTGGGCAAGGAGGCGCTGCTCTGCTGGATCGAGGGAGAGCTGGAGGAGTCCGGTGCACCCAGAGCCTCCCTGGAGCCGAAGTACCCGACGTTGACCATCGGTGGTGTCACATCTTTCGACGTCTGGGCCGGTCATCTCCTGGGGGCAGTTGCATTCTTCTTGGCAAGAGCACCAGGCTTTCCTGAAGATTCCGTCCTCTCGAAGATGAATGCAGACATCGCGGTAATCGAGCCCTTCAGAGAGAAGAAACCTGCCCGCCCGCTCGAGCAGTTCCAGCTCATCCCGTGCACCCAGGAGTCTCGCAGAGAGCCTCGGGGCTGCACGTATCTTCTCGGTCAGATGGAAGATCTGGAGAGATGTGCGCACCGCTTCGCTCGCCCGACGCTTCTGTTCATCGAAGCGGCGTCGGACTCCCCCCTCCGCCTCCGGGTCGAGTTGGCTGATGCGGTAACACCAGCGCTCTTCACCCTCCTCGCTGACGCAATAGCCACCGTGTACGACGGTATCGATGGGGCCTCTGACCGTCATCAGGCGAAGGAGCGCCGATTCCTCCCCGGGTCTCCCGACACTCCCCAGGGCATGGAAGCGGTGCCGGTCCTCGGGATGGAACCAGTCAGCGAATTTTTCCCTCGAGAGCACTTCCTGCGGGTCGGAGCCGGTCAGGGCGAGAAACCTGTCGTTGCAGGAGATCAGCCTCTCCCGGCGACCATCGATGGCGACGAGAGCATCGGGAATCAGGTCGAGGAAGACGTGCAGATCGCACAGTTCTGGAGACAGAGTTCGGTCTCCCCGCCGATCCCTCGCGACCGAACCTGACATTCGCTCTCTCCTCTTCACTGGACTCAACTCGAGTGAGTTACAGGCCTCTGAAGACCGAGAGGCCGGCGATGAAGTATACCTCCGGGTACCCGAACCTCGCCAAGTGACCGGGGTGGCATGGCGATGAAAGGAGTGCTACCTTCCACCCTCGGTGGTCGGATTCCCCTGAAAGGTAGTGATGATCGAGATTTTCCAGGAGGCAGCGAGAATCCTCGAATCGGGCGGTCGAGCCGCTCTCGCCACCATTATCGGCACCACCGGTTCGACACCGGGAAAGATCGGGGCCCGACTCCTGGTGAGAGACGATGGATCGACTCTGGGCACTGTCGGTGGAGGCTGTACCGAAGCGGACATCTGGCGGGCAGCCCTCGAGGTGATCGCAAGCGGAGAATCTTGCCGGAAGCGATTCCGCCTGACCGCAGCGACTGCGGCGGAAACCGGACTGCTATGCGGAGGAGAATTCGAAGTGTACATCGAACCGATCGGCAACCCATCCGTTGTGATTCTCGGTGCCGGCCATCTGGCACGAGCGCTTGTCGTTGTCCTGAACACACTCGAGTACCGCACAACCGTGATCGACGACCGCGAGACCTTCGCCAGCCTGGAGTTCTTCCCGGGCGCCTCGGAGGTCCTCGTCCGCGATTTCTCGAATCCCTTCGAGGGGCTCGAGATCACCCCCAACAGCTGCGTGATCATCGTCACACGCGGCCATGAGCACGACGAGAGTGCTCTCGAGAGCTCCCTCGAGACTGCTGCCGGATACATCGGCCTCATCGGCAGCAAGGGCAAGATCGGCGCCATTTTCAAGAATCTCAGGGATCGCGGAGTCGAGCCCGAGAAGCTCGACCGGGTCAGAGCTCCCATCGGGCTTCCCATCGGATCCCGCACTCCTGAAGAGATCGCAGTCGCCATCTGCGCTCAGTTGATCGCCCACCGCAGGAGCCGGACCCTGTCCCCCGAGGAGAAGGCCGGGGAACCCCTCCGTGAAGGCGAAGCTCGCGGTCACCTTGCCTCACCGGAAGGGGGCCGATAGAATCCCGCCCGCCGGCACCGCTCGATCCGGGAATTCTCCCCGGAGGGGCATTTTGCCCCTGTTCTGCCGGATCGTCCCGGAAGACGTCGGATGGGGCCTCGAAACCAGGGTGACCGGTTTTCCCAGAGAGCAGACCAGGGAGTCAGATGGCCAGCAGTCCTACCGCCGCAAAGGCGCCTCCGAGTTCCGATCCGGTCAATCTCGTCGGGCTGGTCCGCTCGGTCCTGAGAAAATCGGGAGTCGCCGAGGTTCCCCATTGCTCCGATCTCCTCGACAAGGTGCTGCTCTGGAGCCTCACCATCCATTTGCCTCTTCGCGAGACGATTCGGGCGTTTGGGCTCTTCAAGAGCCAGTTCGTCGACTGGAATGACGTACGGATCTCGAGTGCCGCGGAGGTTCAAACGGTTCTTCGTGCGGCCGAGGAACCGCTGGAACTGGCGATCAGGCTGAAAGAGTTCCTCAATTATCTCTTCCAGTTCCACCATCACGTCGGACTCGAGTTCCTGGCAGACAGGACACCTTCGGAGACCAAGGATTTTTTCCGTCAAAAAGGATTTGTTCCTGGCTCGGTCGTTTCCCACGTTCTCGAGGCCCTTCACGGATACCCCATCCTTCCCCTGGAGTCGTGGACCCAGCCGATGCTCCTTCGAACCAGAATCTCCTCGAACAAGCACACTCCGCTCCAGCGACAGAAAATCCTCTACGAGACCGTCTCTCCAGAGGACCGTCTCCTGACCGTCTTCGCTCTTCACGAACATGCCAGGGCCACTTGTGGTGACAGGAAAGCCCGCCTGCGCTGCTGGGAATGTTCTTTCTCGATAGAGTGCCCATTTCCCGAGAAGACCCCGGAGCCGGAGCCAGAGCCAGAACCGGTGGTCAAGGAGATGGTGAAAAAGGCGACAAAGAAGAAAGTCACCGTCAAGAAGAAGGCTGTGAAGAAGAAAACCGCCAAGAAGAAAGCCGCCAAGAAGACAGCCACCAAGAAGAAAGCCACCAAGAAGAAAGCCACCAAGAAGACAGCCACCAAGAAGAAAGCCACCAAGAAGAAAACCACCAAGAAGAAAACCACCAAGAAGAAAACCACCAAGAAGAAAACCACCAAGAAGAAAACCACCAAGAAGAAAACAAGAAAACTGCCAAGAAGAAAACTGCCAAGAAGGCTGCCGGGAAAAAGACTCGAAAAAAGTAGAGACCCCCACTTTCCTCCAGCGCCACCCCGCCCCGGGGATGGTTAGAGAGGGAGAAGAGGTTTCACCGGGCCGGGAAGGAGCGAGCCAAAGTGGCCGGTCACTCTCACTGGGCTGGAATCAAGCACAAGAAGGGCGCCGCAGACGCCAAGCGGGGCAAGATCTTCAGCAAACTCGCCAAGTTCATCACCGTCGCCGCCAGAGAAGGCGGTGGTGACGCCGGTGCGAATTCGAAGCTAAAACTCGCAGTCGAAAAGGCGCGAGCTGCCAACATGCCCAAGGACAACATCGAGCGCGCGATCAAGAAGGGCACTGGCGACCTCGGAGGAGTGAGTTTCGTCGAACTCGTCTACGAGGGATACGCTCCTCACAATGTCGCCGTCGTCGCCGACATTCTCACCGACAATCGCAACCGAACGGCGTCGGAATTGAGACACCTGTTCGAGAAAAAGGGCGGCATCCTGGGGAGCCCCGGAGCGGTCGCCTGGATGTTCGAGACGAAGGGGCTGATCGAAGTGCCCAGGGACGCCATCAGTGAGGACGATCTGATGGAGATCGCTCTCGAAGCAGGCGCAGACGATGTCCTGAGCGAGGGGAAATCGCATCAGGTGTTCACCACCCCGGAGGTGTTTACCGCGGTCCGAGAAGCGATCATCGCAAGGGAACTCGAGCCCACCTTCTCCGAGGTGACGCGCATCCCGAACAACACCGTCGAACTCACCGACGCCTCGCAGGCGAAGAAGGTCCTCGATTTCATCACCGAATTCGAGGATCACGACGACGTCCAGAGAATCTCTGCGAACTTCGATATCCCCGATGAACTACTCGAGTCGCTGGGGGACTGATTTTCAGGATGAAAAAACGGGGGACAACGAGAACCGTTGCCCCCCAGCAGGGAAGGATGGGAGTCTGAGGGAAACTCTCACTGCTTTTTGAGACGTGAATCCTTGCGGTTGACGAAGAAATCCCGGTAATCGCGGATCGGAGTCCTCTCGTTGTAGGACTCGTCGAGTTCGTGCCAGTGACGAACCTCACCGTCTCCCGGCTTCCAGCAGAGGAACACCTTCCTCCCCACGTACAGGGACGGGAAGTTGATCACCCCACGCTTGAACTCCTGAACAAAACACCCGAGGTCTTCAATCTCACGGATGTAACCGTTGATCCGGTCGATCAGCCTGTTGAGTTCGTTCTTGAACTCCTGGACTTCATCCTGCCGATTGGCACTTTCGGTCCGATCGGAGTTCTTTTCGATGCACTCGAGTTCGGTCCTCTTGAGAATGATCTGGTCCCAGACCCGGACGATGTCTCCGACCACCCTCGCCAACAGCGGCAGCATCCGGTTCGCCTCCTCGATGGAGACGATTCTCGACTGGGCCTTGGTACTTGAACTGCTGCGATTCATGGCAGGCATTTCCTTCCAGAAAAGTGGTCTGCCGCTCGATCCATCGAGTTGCGGGTTGAGGACCGGAGTTGCTGTACGAATGTGAAGGTGGCAAGGGCCGTGCCCGTTCACGGGGGCGGCTCTCAGCGCTTCAGAAGATCTCCGACGTTCCGGACCGGCCCGAAGAGGATCTTTGTGTCCACGCTACTGACGATCGTTGACGCTTGACTTCCTGCTGCAGCCCCCGGATAACACCCATCTCGCACGATCATGGCTGGATATCTGGGGGGGGATCGCTGCCCTCTGAGGCCGATCCTGACCGGGGGACCGACTGCCGTGAAACACGTTCTGACCGATCACCACCACCCCTCACGCCCTCCCCCCCGGCGTCGGTCCGTCCCATCTCTGGTGATCCTCCTCTCCCTTCTCATCCCCCTGCTCTCTCCGATCCAGGGACAGGATCCGCCCCGAATTGTCGCCATCTCCCTGGAGGGACTCGATCGCCTCGCTGAAGCGGAGGTGCTCGCCCGGATGAAGATCCAGGTTGGCGATCTGTGGGAACCCGCGGAACTCGATGCCGAGTACCAGCGCCTGTGGACCAGTGGTGATTTCCTCTTCATCGAAGCTCCCCTGGTCACCGAGGTCCCCGAAGGGGTGAGGATCACCATCCGTCTCGAGGAAAAGCGCCCCGTCGTCGAGGTGGTCTTCGATGGCCTCCAAGGACTCTCGGAGTCCACCATCACGGATACTCTGAGAACCGAGGAAGGGGAACTTCTCGATCGTCAGTCCCTCGCTAACGACCGGGAGGAAGTACGTCACCAGTTCCTGCAGTTAGGCTACCGATTCGTCGAAGTGGACACTGAGGTCTCCGACGTCGAAGGCGGCAAGAGGGTGGTCTTTGTCATCAGGGAGGGCCCGCAAGTTCGGATCGGTAGCGTTTTCTTCGATGGCGCCGAATCCTTCACTTCCGATGCTCTGCTCGAACAGATCAGCAGCAAGCCCCGCACCCAGTTCTTCGGAATCCCCAACGACGGCAATCTCATCGAGGAGCGCCTCGAGAACGATGTCGAGATGCTCAAGGCGTTCTACGTCAGGAAGGGGCACTTCGACGCCACGATCTCAATCGACAGGATCCTCTACTCCTCCGAACTGGAGCATGCCGAGGTGGTCTTCTCGATCGAAGAGGGCCCCCGTTATTCTGTCCGTGCCATCGAGTTCGAGATCGAGGGCGAACGGGTATTTTCCGTCGAGAGACTCACAGAGGAGGTGGGGATCAGTCCTGGCGACGACTGGGATGGAGATCTCGTTGATGTTGCGACAAACGCGCTGAGGCGGCTCTACAGCGAACGCGCCTACATCGAGGCGAGGATCGTACCTTCGGTGGTCTACTCCCTCGAGGGTTTCGACCTGGTCCTTCGGTTTTCCATCGTCGAGGGAGAGAAGATCCACGTCGACGAGATCCAGATCAGAGGAAACGCCGAGACCCGCGACAGAGTCATCCGCAGGCAACTGGTCTTCTTCCCCGGCGACGAGTTCCGATCAGATCGGGTTCAGGACAGTTGGAGCAATCTCAACCGTTTGCAGTACTTCACCGCCGTCGGCGTCTCCACCGAGGGCGGAGACTCTCCACAACGGCGAAACGTCGCCGTCCAGGTCGAGGAAGGTTCCACCGGGCGAGCGCTCTTCGGGATCGGTATCACCACCGGTCGCGGGATCATCGGAAGCTTCTCCATCCAAAAACGCAACTTTGACATCACCGACTTTCCCACCTCCATCGGTGACCTCCCCGATGCCTTCACCGGCGGCGGTCAGACCTTGGTTCTCGAGGCTCAACCTGGGACCGAGTATTCACGCTACCGATTCGACTTCCGGGAACCGAACTTCCTCGAATCACTCATGTCGCTCAGCATTCGCGGTTACAAATCAGCATACATCCGGGAGGATTACATCGAAGAGAGAGGGGCGAGCGAAATCGCTGTCGGGCGACAGTTCCTCTTCGACTACAACCTCAGGACCGAGATCTCCTACCGTCATGAGAAGGTCTCGGTTGTCGATGTCACCAGCACCGCCCCGCAAATCGTCGCCGATTCAGAAGGAACCACAAAGATCTCGGCCGTGGAGTTGAGCGCCTCCTACGACCGGCGGAAGTTCCGTCAGATGATCGGAGCTGTCGATGGCTGGAATGCGAGAGGCGGGTTCGAGATCGCCGGCGGCCCCCTGGGAGAGGAACTCGACCTCTACAGAGGCACCCTCAGCCTCGGCCTCTACAGGACCGTCTTCGTTCAAGGTGAAGATCTGCGCCACATCATCACCTTCAAGAACAACTTCGCCTGGGAGGAGACCTTCGGAGACAGCACTTTCGTTCCGATCTTCGAGCGCTTCTACCTGGGAGGGGCGGGAACCCTGAGAGGATTCAGGTATCGTGGTGTCGGCCCGCGGGAGAATGGCCGCCCGATCGGCGGAACGAAGCGACATTACGGCTCTCTCGAATACACCTGGCCTCTGGCAGAGAACACCATACGCGGGATCATCTTCACCGATTTCGGAAATATTTCCGAGGAAACCACCGGCTTCGACCTCGATCTGTACCGGGTTTCCCTGGGAGCCGGGGTCCAGGTCAACGTCCCCTTCTTCGGCCAGCCCCTTCCCATCTCTTTCACCTGGGCAGAGGCGATTCAATCCCAACCCGACGATGTACCCCAGGAGTTCCTCTTCGACATCGGCTGGAACTTCTAGGGGTCCTCGCGGCTCAACCCCTCATCGCATTTCCACCTCACCTCGTGCCCCGGAGGTGGTAACACCGAGGAGATGTCGAGGAAGTTGATCTCCGTTGCCACTCCATGGAGGTCGACTGTCAGCCTCTGTTTTCCCTTGTTGATCCTCGTCACCTCACACACCTCCTGAAACCGCGGGACAAATACAACGTCCCCCTTGCGCAGGGCCAGGCCGGCACCGATCCGCCGCTCGGCGAGACGCGTCCTCTCCTTCGCTCCAGCGATGGCCTGCCTGAGCTTGGCGATCAGGTCGGGGATATCCGCACCAGAATGGTCGAAGCCATCAATCACCTCCTCGATTCGGGCGACCGCCCCGAGAACACGCTCCTCCTCGCTCCGCTCCGCCTCGTAATCGACCGCCATACGGGTTCGATAGGCTTCCTCCTTCTGCTTGCTCGCTTCGCTGGCAAGATCCCTGGCGAGGCTGCGGGATTTCTCCGCTTCTCGATTGAGTCTCTCGAGGTCTGTCCGGGTCCGCTCGAGTCCGGCGATCACCTCGGGATCGATGCGCTCCTCCCCCTCGACTCCAAGAGTCGCCTTGTCGATCACATCGGGAGGCATGCCGATCCTCTCGGCGATGACAAGAGCGTTCGATCGACCGGGAAGACCCGTCTGCAGGAGATAGGTGGGAGCAAGGGTTTCGGGATCGAACTGCATCGAGGCGTTCTGGCACTTCTTTCGCCTGAAGGCGAACTCCTTCAGGCGTCCGAGATGGGTTGAGACGATCACCATCACCCCGCGCTCGTAGAGACGGTCGAGAACCGCCTCGGCAAGGGCGGCACCTTCCAGGGGATCGGTTCCTGCTCCGATCTCATCGATCACAACCAGGCTGCGCGAGGAAACCCGCTGGAGGATCTGGGCGATGACGGTGACATGAGAGGAGAAGGTCGAGAGGTTCTGTTCGAGGCTCTGTTCATCGCCGATGTCGGCGAGTACCCGGTCGAAACAGGGGATGGTGGTTCCCTCCCCGGCAGGCACCGGGATTCCACAGGAGACCATCAGCGCGAGAAGACCAGCGGTCTTGAGGGCCACAGTCTTGCCGCCGGTGTTCGGTCCCGTCACAACAAGCTGGAAGGAACTGCCATCGAGTTCGATGTCGAGGGGCACCACCTCACGACGGACCCTTTCCAGGTCGATTCCAAGGCCACCGGAGTCCCCCCGCTCCCTCCAGATTAGGAGAGGGTGGCGCGCAGAGACCAGTCTGAAGCTCCTCGAATCGCCGATCTCAGGAACAACACAACCGAAGGTGCTGCCAAATCGCGCCTTCCCACGACAGGCATCCAGATGGGCCAGTTCGAGGTGCAAGGAGAGAATCTCATCGCGATGCAGAAAGATCTCC
>JYMV01019551.1_pt1 | contig 10245 bp, 8 predicted proteins | sample 338911 | NCBI WGS metagenome assembly JYMV01 (sample SAMN03354496, study PRJNA234377) | hydrothermal vent metagenome | biome: Deep sea; feature: Hydrothermal plumes at the Eastern Lau Spreading Center, Western Pacific Ocean; material: Seawater | place: Tonga | collected 2009 | depth 2000 m m
CCACGCCGCAGCAATGGGATAGTCCCAACGGCTGGGCACCATTGCAGTGGTTTGCAGTGATTGCAATGGAAAATTATAGTGAAACCACACTGGCCAATCAGATAATGGAAGCATGGCTCAGCAATGTGGAACTTTGTCTGCAAAAGCATGGTTGCATGCTGGAAAAGTACGATGTTATTAATCAGGGGGCCATCGCCGGAGGCGGTGAATATCAGGTGCAAACCGGCTTTGGCTGGACCAATGGTGTGACACGGGCATTTTACAAAAAGCGCTACCAGCGCTAAATGACGGTTGGATTTTAAGTGGATTGCATATAGTCTTTTGCAATCCACTAATTCACAAGCGCGATTTGTGCCTTAAACATTCACCAGGTCACAGGATAAATGACAAAAAAAGCCAGCACCCTCACGGATGTCGCCCGCATTGCCGGCGTTTCAGAATCAACGGTGTCCAGAGCCCTCAATGACAGTCAATTGGTCAGCGAAAAAACCCGCAAGCGCATCAAACAAATCGCCAACGAAATGGGTTTTAAAATTAATACTCTGGCGCGCAATTTGCGCACCCAAAAATCCTACACCATCGCCGTAGTACTAGTGGTGAGCTCTGAGGAAGACCAATCCGCCAGTGATCCCTTTTTACTCAGCCTGGTAGGGGTCATTGCTGATGAACTAAGCAAACGAGATTACGATTTATTGCTGTCCTCACATCCGGGCAAATCACTGGAAAAAGTGCCAGAATTGGTAAGTCAGAAAAAGGCCGACGGCGTAATTTTATTTGGCCAAGGCGACGATATTGCCCACTTTACTGAAGTGGTTAAACCAGAGTTACCAGCCATTGTCTGGGGCCAGGTAGCGCCCGGCTCTGGCTATGTCACGGTAGGCACGGATAATTTTCAGGGTGGCTTGTTGGCGACACAGCACCTGCTGGAAACCGGGCGTAAAAGTATCTGCTTTGCAGGGCACCTATCCTACGAAACTGAGCAGCGTTATCTGGGTTATCAGAAAGCCATTCGCGACGCTGGTAAACAGTACAGTCACCACCTGGATGTACACTTTAGTTTTTCCGACGCCTATGCCATCACTCAGTCTCTGCTTGAAGATGAACAATTCCATTATGATGCCATTGTCGCTGCCAGTGATACCATCGCCCTTGGTATGATGAAAGCCCTGACGGAAGCCGGAAAACGCATTCCACAAGATGTGGCCTTTGTGGGTTATGATGATATTTCAGTGTCCACCTATACCACTCCTTCTCTGACCACCATTCGCCAGGACACCCGAAAAGGCGGAGAAAAATTGGTGGAGTTATTGTTTCAACGTTTGGAAGGAAAACCGGCAGAACCCTATCTGTTGGAGACCCAACTGATCAAGCGTAGCAGTAGTTGAAATCAGCTCCACTTAAATTAACATTAAAATCACAATTGCAATCGATTGCAATTTTACCTGCCTCATGCCATGATTAACGGGTAAATCTGGAGAGACAATTATGGTAAAAGCCACAACCGCCGAATCTAAACACCTGGTATTTTTAAGTTTAATCTGCACTTATGTGGTTTTTGCTATCTTACTCAATAGCGTGGGCACCGTTATCTTGCAATCTATTGAGTCTTTCGATGTATCTAAAACTCAGGCCAGTACGCTGGAGGGTTTTAAAGATTTACCCATCGCCATAGTCTCCTTTTTACTCGCCTCATGGTTACCGCGTTTTGGCTTTAAACGGGCACTGTTAACGGGGCTCGGGATCGTTACTGTCAGTTCGATATTAATGCCTCTGGTGGGTAACTTCCTGATGACTAAACTGCTGTTCTTATCAGTTGGTGTCAGTTTCGCGCTGGTAAAGGTATCGGTGTATTCCACCCTGGGACTGATTGCCGATGACGCCAGACAACATGCCGCCAAAATGAATCTGCTGGAAGGTTGCTTTATGGTAGGGGTGTTATCAGGTTACTGGATTTTCAGCTTTTTTATCAATCCTGACAACCCGGCCTCCCCCGAATGGCTCAATGTCTATTGGTTAGTGGCAATTTTATGCGTTATCGCCCTGTTTGTAGTTTTCATCTCAGAGTTTCCGGCAGCAGAAGTCACTGCAACAGAATCCACCTTTGACAGCTTCAAAGCCATGCTGTCGTTAGTGTGGTTGCCCTTTGTGGTTATGTTTGTTTGCTGCGCCTTCTTTTACGTTCTGATAGAGCAAGGGCTTGGCACCTGGCTGCCTACATTCAATAAAGATGTATTGGGGTTAAGCAATAACATCAGCGTGCAAATCACCAGTATCTTTGCTGCCTCTCTGGCCGTAGGACGACTGTCTGCGGGTGTCATCCTCAACAAAGTGGACTGGTTTGTGTTTTTGCTGGTCTGCGTTATTGCCATGGCGACATTGTTATTACTGACCATTCCACTGACACTACAGGAACGCCCTGACGCAGCGATAACCAGCTGGCAAGCAGTGCCTTTCGCCGCCTGGCTGTTGCCCCTAATAGGCCTGTTTATGGCCCCTATCTACCCGGCCATTAACTCGGTAGTACTCAGCGCACTGCCCAAAGCTCAACACGCCAGCATGACCGGCTTGATTGTGATCTTCTCTGCTCTGGGCGGAACCTTTGGCAGCCTGGTTACGGGCACTGTTTTCGATATGTTCGATGGTCAAACCGCCTTCTACACCATGCTGGTGCCCATGGCGATTTTGTTGCTAAGCCTGGTGTTTTATCGCAGAGTACTACCAGAAACATCGACTCAATAAACTCGAGTTTTTTATATTGCCCCCCCTGGATACCCATCATTTGCAATGCTACTTAGCATTGCTCGACGAAATCGAAGGTTAGTTGTCCAAGTAAGACACCTGCTCTTGGACACTTCGGTTTGAAGCGCAGGATTGCGGCTGAGTAAATTCTTCGAAGGATATCAAATCAGCTAATGATTGTAGATCAGAGCATGCGATTGAGTCGTTGCCGGATAAATCTAAAACTCGAACTTGCGTCATTTCGAATAATATTGAAATATCAATAATCTCATTGTTTGCCAGGTATAGCTGAGCCAAGCTTCCTATTGCTCCTAATGATGACAACTCCATCACCTGGTTATTATTTAAATTTAGTCTCCAAAGCTCCGTTAAAACAGAGAGCGGGGCGATATCTACCACTTGATTATTTTCAAGATCAAGTTGCAGCAGCTCTTTCAGATTACTTATATGGGACACATCGACTAAGGTTTTGTAACGAATCTGAGATCGGTATTGCACTGATATCAGTGAGCTCATTATCACTGAGCCCCAAATAATAAATATATTCAATGTTTGCTAATGGTGATAAGTCACTAATGTTATTTTGACTCAAATCCAACCAATGTATTCTTTTAAATTGACTCAGAAAGCTTATATCTGTTAGCTCGTATCCTTTTAGTGATAGGCTGCCCCAGTAATGTTCGCTGCCAAACTCTGCGATAGGAGAAAGATCAATGATCGGGTTATTATCAAGATACAAATTAAACAACGATTCGACTCTTGGCAGCACACTAATGTCCGTTATGTGATTATTTGCCAGATCCAGTGAAGTCAGATTACTTAAGCCAATTAAGGGGCTAATGTCTATAATTTCGTTGTTTCTCAGATTTAAATCCCATAACAAATCCAGATTACTGACAAAAGCAATATCGGTAAGTTGATTGTAATGTAAATATAATTCCCGCAATTGATTAAGCTCGCCTATGGGGCTGTAATCTTCAAAATTGTTTGAATACAAAAACAGCTCGCGCAGCTGGGTTAAATTAGCCAATACTGAAATATCTCTGGCTGCTATGCCGGACATCGACAAATCCGTCAAATTAAGCAATCCTGCAAGAGGAGTTAAATCAACAATAGGGTTGTAGTCAAGCTCCAGAGTATCTAGCTGTTGCATAGAAGAAATAGGACCAATATCCACAATATTGTTTGCACCCAAATTTAATTCAGTTAATGCTGAAAGCTGTTCGATGCCCGAAATATCTGCAATTCCCTGTCCCCAGCAATTTAATTCAGTGAGCTGTGTCACTAAAACTTTTTCAGTGGCCAATATGCACTGTTGCAGCGCATTATCTTCTAATGACAGACTGGCTAACAGCATAGCAGTGGAATTGTTGTCGTTTGGATCGCTTCCCGCTTCCACCTCCAGGGCGTCATTGACCCCGTCACCATCAGAGTCTACCTGGGTTGGGCTCGTTTGATATACGTGAACCTCAACTCCGTCATCTATCCCATCACCATCAGTGTCCTTAGCGGCGAAGTTCGTACCCAATAGATATTCTTCTATATTACTCAAATTATCACTATCAATGTCGGCGTTGAACCATAATACGCCTGGGGATTGGGCTAACGGAATGTCGCTCTCATCACGACTAAACACCGTTCTGGAGATTCCATCCGCATTTCCATGCAAGGGGTCAATACCTGAGGAATTAAGAATAAACCATTGATTACGCCAAGGTTTTTCGGATATTCTGCGCACTGCCAAATCGGCCTTTCCATCACCGTCATAATCTGCTGGGGCGGGGATATCAGCCGAATTTTTGCCAAATTGGTGACGGCTAATACCATCACCATTGCCAGTCCACGTGTCGATACCGGAAGAATTATAGATATACCAAAAAAAGCTATGGGGCCTGCGTACAGCAATATCCGCCTTACCATCGCCATCATAGTCCGAAGGTACAGGAATATCTGATGCAGAACGACCAAATCGCAACCTCGTAATCCCATCAGAATTACCACTTAAGTTGTCTAACCCTGATGAATTGTAAATGTACCAATAATGGTTACGCGCCCTTCTTACAGCGATATCGGCTTTCCCATCGCCATCATAGTCCGCTGGAACGGGAATATCTGTTGATTCCTTTCCAAACATTTTCCGGGTAATGCCATCAGCATTATTAGTGATGACGTCGATACCAGACGAATTTCTAATGTACCAGTACTGAGTTTCGGGTCTACGCACAGCGATATCAGTTATTCCATCACCATCATAATCTGCAGGTACAGGGATATCATTGAAATTTCGCCCGAACACATAACGTGTTATCCCGTCTGCGTTACCATCAATCGGATCAACACCTGAAGAGTTTATGATGTACCAGGTTTTATTAGAGGCTCTCCTCAGGCCAAGGTCGGCAATACCGTCCCCATCAAAGTCACCTGAAAAAGGAAAATCGGTATTTTCCCCAAAGGGTAAAATTAAATTGTGAGATTGCCCAGACTGGTTGAGTAAAAACTCGCTACTTTGCGGCCTTCTTGTTATTAGGTCAGCTTTTCCATCGCCGTCATAATCAAAGCTAGTGGTGGCTGCCCAAGCCTCTCCTACCAAGAGTAACAACAAACACAATCTACATGCCGATTTAACACTAACAACCTTCCATTCTGTTAAAAGCTCGAGATACATTGACATTCCTTTACTCTTGTTCGCTATATTAACCAAGCCACAAATTACTTAACTTGGCTACTCATAAGAGGTAAGACGCTTAGCCCGCATGAATCATTCCAAAGAAGGATAAAATTTCTCTCTAAGGGAAGATTGAAAAACATTTTAGTCCGGCGTTGTTTACTTTATTCCGGTGAACAACCAGGAACGTGATGCAACTTCACCTTGATTCACTCTGAAGCGGCAAAACTCGTGCTCTGCGGGTATAGCCGATCTCTGGCCAATCCATTAGATATATATCTTTCACAATTTTAACTTATAGTGCATAAGGCTCCACACTAGTGGGAATAAATGAATTGGCTCTTCAGCAATGATACGACACTCAAAGGAACTAACGTCACAATAATCAATTTTAATACAGGCTCGACAGAATCCCTCTAACCATTAGAGGGTTTCCACTTCTCATTCCAGCATTTACGATTACGGCACGCACTCCAAAGGATGAACAATGTTGGCTTCGGGAAGAGTATCACTCAACGTTGTTAGGTCATAGCAAGGTATTTGACTATTGCCCAATAAACTTAATTCTGTGAGCGAAGTTAAATCAAATATACCAGAAATATCAGAGATCAAATTGTATTGAAGATACAACTCTCTAAGTTGTTGTAATCCAGTTATTGCAGTGATATCCACCAACTGATTACTATTTAGATTAAGTGTCCGCAATCCCGTTAAATTTGTCAGTGGAAAAATATCCTGCACATCGTTATCGCTTAAATTGAGTTGAATTAATTTGTTCAGAAATTGCAGTACACTTACATCTGCAATTTGATTCTTATCTAAATACAGATAACCGATATCTACTAAATTGGTTAATGGCTCAATACTTGATATCTGGTTATCTCCCAAGTTCAGGATGAAAAGATACTCCAATCCGGCAAGTGGGGACAAATCTGAAATACCGTTGTTTTCCAAACTTAGCGAAACGAATACGGTAAAGCTTTTTATAAAAGAAATATCACCGGATAGGTTCCCGTTTAAAGATAAGTACCAGAGGTTCATTTCCTCTCCTAATGCTTCAAGCGGCGAAAAGTCTGATATCTGATTGTTATCTAAATCTAAATTACCCAAATTGAAAAGATTAGATAGAGGATTCAGATCGACAATTCGGTTATTACTCAAGCTCAGATTGTGTAATTGCGGCAATCCGGATAGAACGGATATATCAACAATTGAGTTGTTGTCCAAATCAAGACTCTCTAACTGAGTAAGGTTTGCCAAAAACGAAATATCTTCTATTTGATTCCCTTGTAAATTCAGGTATTTCAACTCAGTTAGGCTAGCGACAGGATTTAAATCCACACTAGTGTTGCCAGAAAAAGACAGTCGGCTAAGCGAATCTAAATTAGTTAAAAAGGAAATGTCACTCGCATTAACCCCTGATAGGTACAATTCTGTAAGTTGTGTTAGATTGGCCAAGGGTGCCAGGTCGTGAATCGGATTGGTAAAAAGAACTAATTTTTGAATGGAGAGTAACTCAGAAATTGGCGTTAAGTCTTCTATTTGATTGTCGTCGAGCCTCAATTCTTCCAAAGACGTAAACGCCTCGAGGCCGCCGATTTCTGTAATTCCTTTTCCATTGCAGTTTAAATAGTTTATTTCTGACACCAGAATTGCCTGAGTGTCATTTACGCATTGTTGTAGAGCACTGTCTATAAAAGAAACATCCTCAATGAGAATAGCAACTGAAGAAGAGTCATTTGGATCAGTTTCAGCAACTATCTCCAGATAATCAGAAACACCGTCGCCGTCACTGTCAGGGTTATTGGGATCTGTGCCATGAATATATACCTCATCTAAATCCGGGACCCCATCACTGTCAGTGTCGGTTTCAAAAACATTGGTATCAAACGCTATTTCCTGTCCATTATTCAATCCGTCGCCATCCAGATAAGAACATCACTGTTGTCCCTGCTGAAGTAAACTCTGGAAATACCATCACCGTAGTTGTCTATTGGGTCGTTCCCTGAAGAGTTCAGAATAAACCACTTAATTAACCAAAATTCTTCAGCCAACCTTTTTACGGCGAGATCAGCCTTCCCATCACCATCATAATCGGCGGGCACAGGAATATCGGTGCGATTTAATCCAAACTTATAACGGCTAATGCCATCGGACATACCGCTCAATTCATCGGCACCTGAAGAATTGAGTATGTACCAAGTGAAAGTATCGGGGCGTCTGACGGCGATGTCTGCTTTACCATCACCATCATAATCCGCAGGTACAGGAATATCATTCTGGTCCAAGCCAAAACGCTTCCTCGTAATCCCATCCTGATTAAATGTCACATTGTCGATACCGGAAGAATTTAAGATATACCAATAGTGGCTGGCAGGCCTGCGAACCGCTATGTCAGCTTTACCATCACCGTCATAATCTGCCGGAACGGGAATATCAGCTGCCTGTCGCCCAAAAATCTTCCGTGTTATCCCATCGCTATGCCCGGTCAAAGTATCTTCACCAGAAGAATTTAAAATGTACCAGTATTGGGTAGACGGTCGTCGTACCGCAATATCAGTTCGACCATCACCATCATAATCTGCTGGTACGGGGATATCATTGATATTTCTGCCAAAAACATAGCGAGTAACACCGTCTGCGTTACCGCTGATGTAATCAACCCCTGAAGAATTAATAATATACCAGGTTTGATTTGCAGCTCGCCTGACTCCGATGTCTGTGATTCCGTCACCATCAAAGTCGCCTGAGATGGGTATATCTGTTGATTCACCAAACGATATTATTTCACTCGGATTGAGGTACTTACCTGACGGCCTAATCAAGAACTCACTGGTTGACGCTCTGCGCACAGCCAAATCAGCCTTACCGTCTCCATCATAATCCATGTATGTAGAATGATTTTGCGCAACGCCAGAAAAACTGACCAGAAGAAACAAAAAAATCGTCAGTAGTTTTAAAGGGGGTTGGTAGCGGGAAGCACCATAATTCATGATATTCAATCCGTTGAAATTAAAATTACGGCTAAAATATCCATATTTTTTATATTTATCAATTAAACATTGTTTAAGTTCCACTTTAAGGAGTGGAATAATCCCTTAAATGGCTGGCACTAACAGTGAAACAAAGCAACTCGTCTCTCTTTCGACAAACCTGATATTCCCCAGGCTGCGCTGACATCGCCAACCAGTCCACAAGTTGGATATTATGGGCAGATACGCCATTCACAGACTCAATTAAATCACCTTCCTGAAAATCGGCCTGCGCCGCAGCCATGTCAGGTAACACGTAACGCACGACGAACTCACCACTGGTTAATTTACGCAGTTCAAGACCCAGCAGGTTGTAGTCGCTTTGATACGCTTTAGGGGTTTGCTGAAACAGATACATCACACCACTGTGATAATCTATTACTGTCGTAAATTGATTTAACAAACCGCTGCCAATAACCCAGTTTTCATCTTCGTCGTCATCCGGCCCAATCAGGTTTGTTTTAACCTGAGTAAAAGATTGTGAACCCAGTTTTAACTCAGGTATTGATATCCGTTGATGTTCGGTTTTACCACTCAGGCCAAAGTCTGCCGCCGTGATGCTGCGCAAATCATGTTCTATATGATTGTTGACATAGGCGGCACTCATTTTCGCGTAATGGCGACTGCCGGTGTCCACCAGTAAATCCTGGCTAAATACCTGGGCATTACCTTTTGCATCAGGTCCAAAATTCACCTCAGCCGGCACGCTGATTTTGCTGAAAAACACCTCAAAAGGAATGGCATTCTCAGTCCCATGTGGCACAAAAGGCTTACTACTGATGGCAATCTGATTATTTTATTTATCAAAACGCCAGCTGAAATGATGCAGAATATCGTGGCCCAGCACACCGTCAAAGGTAGCTTCTTCCTGACGTAAAAAGTAATTTGTTTTTGAGGCGTGTAAATAGGCCAGATTTACCTTTGTAAAACTCACATCTGACAATGCCAGAGAATCCACCTGAGTCTGAAACAAGGTGCTGCTTTCTTCATCTCCCCAGCCACTGACTGACAGAGAGTAGCCCTGAATTAAACCCAACGCTTTGACTTTCTCGGTATCAATTACATAAGACATAGAAGCACCGGTATCCACCATAAACTTGAAGCCTTCAATACCGTTTAGTGTCACTTCCACAAAGGGTTTGTCCTCTTCGTGGTAAAACGCTGTAAGCGAGGTGGAAGTGTTTTCTCCTGTCCATACAGGTTCAAGATCATCATTGGCATAACGCATTTTGATCAGGTTCACCAGATTGCATCCGGCTAAAGTCAGCAATAACAAAAATAAACAGGCTACTTTAATGAGTTTCACAGATGGCACCTTCAGATTGCGATTTATCCGCATTAGCCTGAGGACCACCTTGTGAAATGGATGTGAAATTGAGGAATTTAAGCGTGATTAAACAGGGCTCGTTGTTTCATTAAAATGAAAGTTGCCACCCCGAACCAGCCCATCGTAGGAATAGCCCATAAGCGCTGAATGAGTCCATTGTATTCGGAAGGCACAAAACCGGCGTAAATCAGCCAAAACATAAAAACATGCAAGAAAGTTATTGCGCCACACAAGTGTTCAAATTTCTGCGAATTAAGCACATTTTTATATTCAAGAGCGAATGCTATGGGTGAAATAATCATAAAAATAGATAGGTTGTATAGCAGGTGTAATGGCGTCTCTAGCGTCCAGATCCCCGCGCTTATCATACTTAATCCCAGCAGAAAAATTGAAAGTCCTGCCAGCGAGTATCTGGTGCTTGAAGTTCTGAGTACAGCAACAGAAAAGCCAAGCATAGAAAGGCCGATGACGACGAAGATGAA
>JYMV01023249.1_pt1 | contig 10243 bp, 17 predicted proteins | sample 338911 | NCBI WGS metagenome assembly JYMV01 (sample SAMN03354496, study PRJNA234377) | hydrothermal vent metagenome | biome: Deep sea; feature: Hydrothermal plumes at the Eastern Lau Spreading Center, Western Pacific Ocean; material: Seawater | place: Tonga | collected 2009 | depth 2000 m m
CGGCGACGGGCAGCGACGATTAAGCGCCAGGCGTCCCCCTCGGCCATGACTTGCCACCGAGGGGGGCGCCCAGACTTTCCACAGAAGGGAGCGCGATGGTTGCCAACCTTTACACGTTCGGATGTACCCTTGGCCGCGTCGTAGACGGGGACACGATTGACTTGGATGTGGATTTAGGATTCAGGGTCTCAGTACGCATCAGGGTTCGGCTGATACATTCGGATGGTGGGTATTTCGATGCCCCGGAGGTACGAGGCCCCGACAGGGCAGAGGGGAACCTGTGGCGAGCTGCCGCGGTGTCCTGGTTTGCACAATCCCAAAAGGTTTACCCAATTTACGTCACCACAACGAAGCGAGGTCGCGGCAAGTTTGGCCGGTGGCTCGGTTCGATTTTCTCAGTAATCGCCGGCGACGTCGGCGATGGGGTTCGCCGGGAATACCTCACAGATTACCTACAGAGTGGCGTCTGGCGAGTCAGCGAAGCCACCATCGAGAGGGAGGATGATGAATGAGTTGGCATTGTTCGCTGGCGTTGGTGGAGGCGTTCTCGGCTTGCGGCCTGGTCTGGTTGGCAGTCGAGTGGATGATGGGAAAATGAAACAGAACACAAAACGCCCCCACAGGTACAAGCCGGTGGCTGTTCCTGAATCACTCGCGAGCTGTATAGAGGCACGGCTATCCCAGCATGATGCTCAAGCCCAGGCGGTCAACGCCTACATCCAGGGTATAGCCGACACGCTGGATGTTCCTCCTGGGTGGAAATTTGACAGGGCCGGGCTGGAGTTCCGGCCACCAGAACCCCCAGCAAAGGGTGATGCCTGACAGAGATGAATGGGGGGGCTCGCTTCGGGAATGCTCCAGCTGCGGGGAACACCTGCCGCCGGCAGCATTCCACTGGAAGGGGCGCGGAAGAAAACGGAACACGCGATGTGCGGGCTGCATCGCTGATTACTACAAAGTCTATTACAGGAAAAACCGGGCGGCAGTCCTGGCAAGGCAGAGGGCGAGCTATTCCCGCAGGGGTCGAACAGCAACATCGCAGAGCAGGGAATACCAGCGAGCTCGAAGGCAATCCGTGCGGGGGCGAGCCACTGAGTTGCTATCGAGTGCTCGCAAGCGGGCAAGACGGAAGGGGGTCCAGATCACGCTGACGCGGGCCTGGATCGAGGACCGCCTGGCCACCGGTGTCTGCCAGGAAACGGGGATGGCGCTGGAGTTGTCGCGGCATCCAGAGGGAGGGCGGCACCCCCGGGCGCCATCAATAGACAGAAATGACCGCCACGGCGGCTACACACCGGAGAATTGCAGGCTAGTAATCTGGGGCTGGAATAATGCTCGAGGAACATACGGCACGGCCTTCCTCCTCGAAATGGTGGACAGATTCCGAGGAGAAAGGCGTGGCCGATGTGAGGTGTCGGTCAGGCCGGCGGCCTACCGGGTCCGCGATGATTCTTCCGGTAGCGCTTGAGGTCGCCGCCGGTGAGCAACCAGCGCCCGCCGACCCGGAGGCCCATGACCCCATTAGCGCACATGTGCCGGATATACCTATCAGTGACCCCGAGTTGATCGGCGGCCTCCCTGGTGGTCATCAGTTTCATCGCCCCCCCTTCCCTGCGAACGCGATATCCGCCATCCGCCTCCAGACCCCGCGGGCGGCAACCCAGACCGCGACAAGCACCACAAAAACCACACCCCACCACGGCACATCGTCGAGTTGATCCCAATCCTTCTCATCGTCGTCGTAAATCATTCACCCTATGAGATGTTGAACAACATCATCGATGTCTTCTTCTCTCAGTTCGATATCTTCATCGATGATTCCTTCTGCTGTGGAGACGTTTCCTGCCTGAGCGAACATGATAGCGACGGCTTCTGGCAGGTAGGCTTTCATGATCCGTTTTTTCTGACCTGCATACCATGCGGCTGGCTGGCCTGGCGTCTCGATGTAAACCCGGAGACGAGCACCACCGAGGTCTTCACCATCAGCGTCTGGGAATTCAAAATAGATGGTATTCGATTTCCCAGACCCCATGTAGATGCGGTGCTTTCTGAGTTGCTCACCCCAAGGCTTCCCGCGCACCAGTCCTGCCAGCTGTGCTAGATTCTGACTTGCCATGACATTGTCCTTTCGTTCTGCATTCTCGCCGGGGAGGACCGCCCTCCCCGGTTTGGTTTCGGTTCAGGAGTTGATGTTGATTACCGGGGCCATGCTGAACTGTCCGAGAGGGAAGAAGAACTGACTTCCGGTCAACGGGCAGAAGTGAACTCTTCTGCGAGTAGCAGGACGACCCTGGCAAGGAGCAATGACCACCGAGGTCGGCGTGACTCTCGTCACCGTGACGACGAACTGTCCGCTCGGGCCGCTCGAAAGGCTTCCGTTGTAGTTTCCGGGTTGGAAGTTGTGGTTCTGAGTCATTTTCGTTCCTTGCATCGGTTGGCAGTTTTATTCGTGCCCCGAAATGACCTCCCATGTGATTGCCTGGGGTTCGACTCCTGGATCGTACTGGGCGTTGTAATTCGCGTGATGGTTCTCCGCGAGATCTTCGAGGAAGTTGCATCCCTGCCCCCGAGAAAACACCGCGTCGGCGTTGTCGAGGTTGATCTCGAAGCGCCCATCAACCTTCGGCGGGCAAGTGTGAACGGCGCAGGCGTGATCGGTGAAGGTGAGCGCGACCACATTATCATCCTTGTCGACCGTTACGATCTGACACTTGCCTCGCATATCGATCCCATACTGGATTAGCGTGTTGAGCAAGACTCCTGTCGAGTTGCTCATCCCCTTTGTCTCATTCATCTGCGTTCCTTCCGGCGCACTTCCCGGCGCGCGTTCGAGTTGTGGGGAGGAGCAACCCGCTCCCCCCCGGTTCGGCTGTTACTAGTACGCCCTCGGCATTTCGATGCTCTCGATGATGTTCTCGTCGTCGGTGTTGGCGATCATGCTGAACAGCACCTTCAGGCCAGCGCCCCGGCTCAACCTTGTGCAGCAGTCCAGAGTGCAATCGAGATTCTTCTCGCCGTTGATGATCGGGGGGTTCTCGTACATCAGAACATCATCCTCGGTGATCCACAGCGTCGTTTTCTTCCAGGGCTGCCCGAAGCACCGCGTCCGCTTGAAGTTGATCTGCGTGGTGCCGCCTTCGACCTCTTGCGCGCCGAGCATCATCTTGATGAGGGCCGTCGTTGCTTCGCTCATGGTTCCGTTCCTTCCTCGGCGCTTCCCTGCGCCGTTCGAGTTGTGGGAGGGAGCAACGCGCCCCCCTTTCATGCTTCGTTCCTTTCGTTCCTTGTTGTTGCCGGGGAGGACGTCCTCCCCGGCTTGGTTTCGGAGGTTAGCCGTTGTTCGTCCCGTAACAACCGAGCCTGATGTACTTGATCTTTCCGGCTTTGAGGAGTTCTCCGTGTTCCCATCCGGTGATCCGCATCGCTTCTTTGCCGTAACGGTCTTCGTTGTCCAGACCGTAACAGATAACCGCCGTTCCGAGTTTCGTTCCCATGTGGCGATCCGACACCCAGCGTATGTGAACTCTTTTTTCTTTCAGGAGGTTTTCGATTCGCTTCGCTCGTCCGGCGTTCGACATCGTTCCTTCTTTCGTTTTCCTTTGCTGACCCCCGTGGCTAGCAACTTAATACTACCGAAGTCGGAACAGTTCCGCAAGTGGAAACATTGAATTTATCTGGAATTGTGCCCCTGTGGGCTTTCACTACCGGCGGCGCTGGCCAGCGCCCTCACAGATCGGCATTCCTGTGGCGTTTGTGGGGGGTATTCGGTAAATTCACACCTAACGCCGCTCGATACCCCAGGAGGGTGATTCCCCACCCCCTGCAACCGGAGGCCCTCAGAATCGCCACCAGGCCCTCGAAAAACCAAACATCCACCAAGCTGAAGCCGTGGTCAAAACTCGAGGCGCTGGCGTGGACCCCACCGGAGGATATCACCGTCAGCGGTTGGGCCGATTCTCACCGCGTCCTTCACGCGCTAACCAGCGCGGAGGCGGGCCAGTGGTCAACCGACCGCACCCCCTATCTCAAGGGCATCCTCAATGCGTTTTCCAATCCTCAGGTTGAGCAAATTACACTGTGCAGTAGTACCCAAATTGGAAAAACTGAGTGCCTCCTAAACTGCCTGGGGTACGCAATTGACCAGGATCCTGGCCCAGCGTTAATGGTCATGCCACGGGAGGAAGATTGCATATCGATGTCTACCCGCAGGGTTAGACCAATGATCGAGAGCTGTGAGCGGTTAAAGCGCCACTTGAGTGAGAAAAAATCAGACAACCGGCAAAAGGATATCAGGTTTGTAAGTTCGATGCTGTACTTCGCCGGCGCCAACTCCCCGGCAGACCTGGCGTCACGTCCCATTCGCTACCTTTTCGCTGATGAGGTTGACAAATACCCGGCATTTTCTGGGCGCGAGGCTGACCCGGTGGCGCTGGCGATTGAAAGAACGCGGACATTCTGGAATCGGAAGATAGTCCTAACCAGCACCCCGACCACCAGAGATGGATACATCTGGCGGGAGTTCGAGAAGTCTGACCAGTGCCTCTACTACGTACCCTGCCCGCGTTGCCAGGAATTCCAAGCTCTCGAGTTCAGGGCGATCCACTGGCCTGAAGATGAGCGAGACCCCGCACGCATCCGCGACCACAGGCTTGCGGTCTATAGGTGTATCGAGTGCGGGTCAGAAATAGCGGACAACGAAAAGCCGCGGATGTTGCGGGCCGGCGTCTGGGTTCCAGAGGGGAAGAAAATCGGACGCGATGGAACAGTTCGCGGAATTGAGCCGGTCAGCCATCGAGGGTTCAGAATCAACTGCATGTACTCACCCTGGATCAATTGGTCGGACGTTGCCGCCAAGTTCCTCGAGGCTAAAGACAACGTCCCGCTACTTCTCAATTTCGTGAATAGCTGGCTCGGCTACGTCTGGGAAGAACAGGCAGAAAAAATAGACCCGGAGGCGTTGGCAGCTCGAGCAGACAGCTACGAACGGGGGACGGTGCCCGATGGGGCTGTGGTCCTGACCGCCGGCGTCGATGTCCAGGCAGAAAGTTTCTACTACGTCATCCGCGCTTGGGGTTACGGTGAGCGCTCATGGTTAATCGAGGCCGGACAGATAGAGACCTGGGAGGGCCTCATCAGGCACGTCTTCCAGGGGGATTTCCCCGGCGCTAGCGGCGGGCAACACCGAGTCAGATTGACCTGCATCGATTCGGGTTACCGGACAGATGAGGTTTACCGGGTTTGCCGTGAATGGTTAGAATTAGCTCGACCAGTAAAAGGCCAGCAACGGATGGCCGGCGTCCCGATCAGGGCGGTTAAAATTGACCGGGATTTCGGCGGGGCGCCCATCCGCGGTTCTGTCCGCCTCTGGCACGTGGACACCTCGCATTTTAAGGACAAGTTGGTCAGGTTACAGGGCACACCAGATGACCAACCTGGCGCCTGGCGCCTCCACCGCGATCCGGGGGAGGATTACCTACGCCAAGTCACTGCCGAGCATAAGATTTTGAAACGCAACAAACAGACCGGCCTTACCAAGTCGGAATGGGTTCCGAAACCAGGAGGCGGCCCGAACCACTGGCTGGACTGCGAGGTCTACGCCACCGCCGCCGCGGACATGCTCGCTGTGTACACACTCAAAGATGGGACGCAGGGCGACGAACAGCAGCCCAGGCGCCCGGCAGACGGGGCATCCATTATCCGAGATGACCAGCATCGCCAGCGGGCGGGTGGCTGGGTCACCGGCGGGGGCGACGGGCAGCGCCGAGGCTGGATCAAATGAGCTGGCTTGGCAACCATCGCAACGATCCCGACCGCCGCCCTGTGGTTCAGTTCGTCCCGATAATCTGCCCGGACTGTAGGACCAGGAATTATGACCACCAGGGCACCCGGGGGAGAATCCGTTACCATCGATGCAGGGATTGCAGCCTACGGTTCATGTCGGTTGAACAAATTCCCGAACCGGGACCAGAGGGCTAGTAATTACATCCCTCCAAGCGGTCAGATAGACGCATGGCCACAGCAATCGCCACGAGAATCCAACAGATCGACGACGCCATCGATGCCATAATCACCGGCGGCGCTGTCCGCGAGTATGAGATAAACGGCAGATCAGTTGCCCGCTACACCTTCAGCGAGTTGATAACGCTGAGGAAAGACCTGCTGAAACAGCAGGCCGCATCCCACGGAGGGATGCGAAACTTCACCGACTTCGAGACGCCGTCTGGCGGAACCACGACACCCTTGTGAATTTAACCAAAACACTGCAAACAATGATCGATGGGGCGATTGGCCTGGTATCGCCGACGCGAGGGCTGCGCCGGCAGCTGGCCCGCGATGCGGCGGCGGCAGCGGACAAGTTCTCGTCATACACAGGCGCTACATACAATCGCCCGCGGTCCAATTGGACCGTGTCCCCGGGTAGTGCCGATGCGGACTTGCTCCCGGAACTCGACACACTGAGAGAGCGATCTCGAGACCTAATCAGAAACGACCCCCACGCTGCGAGCATCGCCCAGTCCTTTGTCGATAACGTAGTCGGGAACGGCATCAGACCGCAGAGCCTGGCCAGCGCCGATGAAATGGGCGTCAGCCAAGACCAGGCGGCAGATATCCGTGGGGCCTGCGAGTTAGCCTGGAGCCGCTGGGCAGAGAAATGCGACTCGACTGGCCACGATGACATCTACGGCATACAGGCGCTGGTCGCTCGGCAACTCCTCACAAATGGCGAGGTGTTTGTCATCCCCACGATGGTCGAAGATGTCGGCAGACCCTACGCCTTGGCGCTCGAGGTCATCGAAGCCGACCGCTGCGAAAGCCAGAACGGCGCCGACAACCCGAACGGTCGGGCGAACCTCCGGGCCGGCATCGAGCTTGGACGCCGGGGCCAGCCGTTAGCCTACTGGATACGGGTATCGCATCCTGGCGATGGCATTTACGAACGCAGGACCAAGAGGAAATGGCGACGTTACGCGGCGAAATCGCCAACAGGCCGCCCGAACATTTTGCATCTAATGAATAAGATGCGGCCTGGGCAGACACGCGGCGTTCCGCCGTTATCGCCGGCGTTAACCGCGTTCCGCGACCTTGGATCATTCATGGAGGCCACCCTGATCAGGGAGCGAGTATCTGCCTGTTTTAGCATGATTGTAACCAAGGATGACCCGTACTCGGCGGCGATCTCCAGGGCAGACACAACCCGGAACAGCCAGAGAATTAACGAGATCGAACCTGGGATGGTCGAGTACTTGAACCCGGGAGAATCGGTCCAGTTCGGAAATCCGACAACGACAGGCGCCACCTTCGATCCGTTCGTCGAGAGGAACCTGCGAGCGATAGGCGCAAGCATCGGCCTCCCGCTCGAGTTGGTAACCAACGACTTCAGCAAAACAAATTACTCATCGGCCCGGGCGGCCCTCCTTGAAGCCCGCCGGATGTTTGGCCGGCACCAGCGCTACCTGTCCACGCGATTTCTCCAGCCGATATACGAGATGCTAATCGAGGAGGCATACCTGCGCGGGGAAATCCCCATCGCAGACTTCGACCGCCTGGAATTCCAGCTGACGCGGGCCCGGTGGGTTCCACCTGGCTGGTCCTGGGTGGACCCGTTGAAAGAGGTACAGGCCAGCGCCGCGGCCATCGAGCTTGGCGTATCAACGCTGGCAGAAGAGGCGGCAGCTCGGGGGTTCGGAGATTGGGAAGAGCTACTGAAACAACGAGCGATGGAACGTCGCCGGCAAGCAGAAATAGAAAAGGCGATGGGTTTAGCACCAGCCAACCCAGAAGAGGAGGCAGCTAGTGGAGAACAATAAATCGGAAATCGACATCCCGACAGCAGCGCTTAGGCTAACCGCCGGCGAGGGTGACGCCTTCAGATTCGAGCTGGCAGATGACAAGGACCGGCCCAGATTCCGGATGGTGGCGATGTCAGGTGGAGTTATACCCAACCATTTCTACTGGAAGAATTTCGCCATCGACCTCGATGGGTTGCGCCTTGGCCGGCAGCGAAAGCCGGCACTGAGAGACCACGACCCCCAGCAGATTGTCGGCTATACCGACAGCATCACGAAGACCCCCGAGGGGATCGTTGCTGAAGGCGTGTTCACAGAGACAACGGAGGCTGGCCGAGAAGTCCTGGCGATGGCTCGCGATGGATTTCCGTGGCAGGCCAGTGTCTACGTTCCTCCAGAAAGCATAGAGAAGGTACCGGCTGATGCCACAGCAGAGGTAAATGGCAGAACGCTGGAGGGGCCTGGCCACATTTTCAGAAAATCATGGCTCAGAGAGGTGACATTTACCGCCCTGGGCGCTGACGAAGCCACCGACGCGGTGGCATTGCATGAGGATAAGTCCACGGTATCGGCGCAGGTCTTCACCGTGGCTAGCATCGAGGAGGAGCCGATGTCCGAATTCGTCGAGCCTTCCGAGCTTGCGGATGATGCTGCCATTGAGCAGGTCGCCAGCGAGGTCGAGGCCGTTAATGATTCAACCGAAGCCGTCACAGGGGAGAGGAACCGCATCACCGCGATCCTCAGCGCCTCGCTGACCGGCCAGGAAGAACTGACCACCCAGCTGATCGAGTCCGGCGCAACTCTCGAGGAGGCCCAGAAGGCCCTCCTGTCTGATGTTAAAGGCCGAATGGCTGACCGTCTCTCTGGCCTGATTGCTTCGGCGCCAACCCCTGCGGGCTCAGAAGTTGAAGTTGAGGAGGCGCCGGCGAGCCCAGAGGAGACCTGGGAATCGGAATTCAACGCCAGCCCAGACCTCCGCTCCGAGTTTGGGGAGTCGAAGTTCTACATCGCCTACATGCGCGGAGTTGATAACGGCTCGATCAGACCCACGAACGGAGGAATTTGATGGCGGTACTCACAAAGGACACTGCCCGCACATACGAGGCGGGCGTCGAGCCGATCATAAACGACATCACGGCTGCGGCTTCGACCACAGTATTCGAGGGGGCCTGCTTGGAGGCAGAGTCTGGAGAGGTCAGCGGATACGATGGAACAGGGGCAACCGGCTTTGCCGGCTTCGCCTTGCGCGGGATCGTCTCGACCGCCACCGGCGGTGAAACAGTGAGAACGGTTTCACGCGGGGTTGTCGAGTTGGCTGTTGTGGGCGCTGGTGCAACAAGCGTCGGGGAGATCGTACTAGCTGCGACCGACGATAATACATTCACGCTGACGACAGGCTCGAACATGCCCATCGGCAAGGTTCTACGCCACGTCACAGGTACAACCTGCATGGTCTACTTCGAGGCCGATGCACTGGCGAGCCGCTAAGGCTGAAAGGAAACACTAATGGCAGACTTCACCGGCGGCGCCTCTGGTCTTGGCTCGCGAGCCATCATCGGACGGCTAGCCACAGCCCTCGAGGAACAATCACCTCCTGGCTGGGTCGATCAAATAGGCATGCGCGTCAGTAGCAATCAGGCATCTGAGGAGTACAAGTGGCTCGGTATGACAAGCCCGCTCAGGGAGTGGCTTGGAGGCCGGAACGCAAAGGGCTTCCGCGAGAACGGCATCACGATTAAAAATCGCCGCTTTGAGAGCACACTGGAAGTGCTGACCGAGGAGATTAGACGAGACAAGACCGGCCAGGTCCAACTAAGGATTGCAGAGCTGGCGGTCAGAGCATCGCAACACTGGACCAAACTCTTGACCGACCTGATAATCACACCAGGCAACGCATACGATGGCTCTGCGTTTTTCGCCACAGCTCACAACGAAGGTGATAGCGGAGACCAGGACAACGCACTAGTCCCGGCGATGGCTGGCGCGACCCCGACAGCCGCGGAAATGGAAACCGCTGTCATCGCGGCGATAGAGCAGGCCCTCGGATACAAAGACGATCAGGGCGAGCCGATGAACACAGAGGCACGCTCATTCATCTGCATGGTCCCGGCTGCCCTCTTCTCTGTTACAGCTGCCGCCCTCACCAATTCGGTGATTGTCGATGGCTCAACCTCCCGCACGAATACGCTTGTGAACCTTGCGGGATACAATGTGTCATTCGTGGTTAATCCGCGCTTGGCCTCTGGGGTTGTGTTTTACCTCTTCAGGGCAGACTCCCCGAGCAAGGCATTCATCTTGCAAGAGGAGACGGCGCCCCAGATCACAGCCCTTGCAGAGGGTAGTGATTTAGAATTCAATAGTGACATGCACCAGTATGGAGTGAAGGTTAGCCGGAACGTCGGCACCGCATACTGGCAGTATGCGATCAAGAACACACTAACCTAGAGGGGGGGGGG
>JYMV01045501.1_pt1 | contig 10243 bp, 5 predicted proteins | sample 338911 | NCBI WGS metagenome assembly JYMV01 (sample SAMN03354496, study PRJNA234377) | hydrothermal vent metagenome | biome: Deep sea; feature: Hydrothermal plumes at the Eastern Lau Spreading Center, Western Pacific Ocean; material: Seawater | place: Tonga | collected 2009 | depth 2000 m m
TGAGTTGGGTACGCGAGTTACTTCGCCGTCAGGAGGATAAGAAAGCTGAAGAGATCCTCACGGGACTCGCCAAGCATCATCCCCGTTTTGAACTGCCCCGAAAATGGTTGGGTGCGCTCAGGCAAGATCGAATGGGCCGAATAGCCATTAAGCCCCAAAAAGACGAGACGGCCACATTACACCGCGGATTCTGGTTAGACTGCCAGCGTGAGGTACTCGTGAGAACCGGCTCTGTCGACCAACGTGAGCACTTTGAGAAACAAGCGCGACTGCATCAATCTCTGCAAGTGCCTGGAGTGGCTCCGTTTGCTATTAGCGGCACCACAAAAGAGGGCATGCCCTACATTGCCACCGACTTCTATGAAAAACCGGCGACAGCGCTCTACCAAAAACGGCCCCCTATTCATCTGGTCATCGATCATCTGGAAGAAGGAATCCGACTTCTTTGGTGCCTGGGAAAAGCCGGTGTTTCCGTCGCTGAATTTGGCGTGCAATGGTGTTTTGTTGATTCAAATAACCGTCTTTGGCTGCAAGATCTCTCTCAATGCGAACTTTGCCCACCAGAGACCGCCTTTGAGAAAAATGCGGCTGCGGCACAAAATTGGGCTGCGGACCAATTGGAACTGATTGGACCCGGGCGACGCCCGCTCTTTGCAGCAGAATTACTGATGGACACACAAGACTTTCAGGAAATCATGCAGTGGAGCCGACGACTCGGCTAAACACAGCGGCTTAGCCTGTTCAATAGGAAGTATAAACTGACAAGGCGACTAATTGCCGCCTCCCTGCAACCGGCCTGCGACTGCCGTGCAACCTGAGCAAGGTGCTCAATCCCTCAAACACCGGCTACTCAATGGCCGGCAGCGAATCAAGAACGGCACTCAATGTATCAAAATGGGACTGCGCGTCTGAATCGAGCGCCATCTTTTTCAACGGTGCTGTCTCATACGGGTCAGCCTTCAAATCATAGAAACGCTCAGTACCGGACAGTAAACGCGTCAACTTATAGCTCTCATCTCGTACCGCTTTGCCTGTCTTGTTGGCTCCTGCCCCGCCAAACATTTCCGTCAACACCCAGCTATGAGCGGTGTCTTTGGTTCCGTTCAACACCGGTATCAGAGAGAGGCTGTCCAGCTCCACGTCGGCCGGTACCGTGCTCCAGTCCACACCGGCTATATCCAAGATCGTCGCAAAAAGATCCACCACGTGGGTCAATGCACTACTACGGCCCGAACCAGGGCTGACTCCGGGGCCTGCCATGACAAAGGGCACATGGACCCCGCCCTGGTAGAGGCTACCTTTGGACTTTTTGGCCTCATAAGGAGCCTCAATCACCTTGGCCGACGTCCCGTTGTCGCCCAGATAGATCACCACCGTGTTAGCCATCTGTTCGTCGCCAATGGCGGTAAACAAACGCCCAATCTCAGTATCCATGGCCTGAATCATTGCGCGGAAATAGGCGCCGCCATTGGCCTCAATATCCTCATCCGTTCCGCTGAGTTCACTGAAGCTATGAAGCTGTGCCGGCGGTAAATGCACTGGATTATGAGGCGACACCAGAGCCAACCACAGGAACCAGGGTCCTGTCTGTGCATCCACCCAATCAATGGCCAGATCGACATGGCGCGAGGTCGCGTACTGGTTGTTCGTTTGGGTGACGCCGTTCGTCGTTTCTTTCCAATCGGTGTAAGACTGTACGCCACCAATCAATAGCCCACTGAAATAGTCAAAACCCAGTTTGTTGGGATGATCTTTGTCCATGGCCGGACCCAAATGCCATTTACCGATACACGCGTGGCTGTAACCCAATGCCGGATTGGCGTCGAGGACCTTGGGAATAGACCATTCTTCCAGACTCAAGCCCGGATGGCCGGGCTGAATGGTATTACCGACGTCTGTCCGATAAGAATAACGGCCGGTCAACAGAGCGGCACGCGTGGGTGAACAGATGGGCGCCGACCACATGTTTTCAAACACAAGTCCGCGATCGCACAGGGATTCTATATTGGGCGTTGGAGCCAAGTTCTGACCCACTTGATAGCACCGGCTGGCTTCAACCCCGATGTCATCAGCAATGATTAAGAGAATGTTTGGCCGAGACGCCGGGCGGGTTTCGGAATCTGGATCTGATTGGTCTTCGACATCCTTTTCAACATCGTTGTTCGGCTGAACATCTTCGGGCAGAATTTCTGTTGGAAGATCTTCAGAAGGGGCAGTGGAGGGAGAACTGTTGTTGCAACTGCACAGCAACCAAAGCAAGACAGTGACAAGGCGACACACTCGTAACATGCCCCCAATATAGTCTAATTGTAGTGAGTTTGCTCGATTCATTCCAAATCCGGCCGGACGGCGCTAGCGGCACAAGTAACTACTCCATTCCGTGGTAACGAGTTCTTCTTTGCGACACTGTGCACAAAGCTTCATCTCGCTCTTCGACGAGTAGCGGGTGACCACCCTAAAGGCTTTTTCCTGTCCGCAATGTTCCTTTACATACCTGGGTGCGTCGACGCTCCCCTTGATAAAGCCCGGCATGTCCATGGTCGTGGAGTTCTTTACATGGAATAGATTCCGGCTCCCCATGCTGGACGCAAACTCCACAAAGTCCTTTCTGCGCAAGAAACAGGTGTCAATGGGTGAGTCGGAACTCACTTGCATATGTGCCATCAGGGCATGAGAGCTGGCAGTGATCTTGGAACTTCTATCCTTGTTTTTGGGATTATCCAGATGGTACCAGGCGACAAGAACCGTCAGTAGAATTCCAAAAGCAAATGGAACCCGCTCAAGCCTGCACAACGATAGGAGCGTAGCCGCACTTGCGATAACAGCCATCGGGTACAGCCAAAGTTCCAACTTCATGGGTTGCGGATGCAGCGTAGGAGTGAACAGGAGTGCCGCCGTAATCAGCGCGTAGGCCCACAAGGCTGTAGCAATCAATCGGCGCCGTTCAGGGACGCCCCAAAGGCCCACACACAGAATGGCTGCAACGGGTCCGGTATAGGTGAACCAGGGAGCAAAACCGCCGTCGCCGTGAGGTGTTTCGTTTGCGCCCAATATGCTGGGAAGCAAGCCCAGACCCACAATCAGAACGCCCTGCCCTAGTTGGCGAGTAAGCGTTTGCGTCCGAAAACGCGCCATAGAGAGCGACGCCAGAACGACGGCCACCGCCAACAACCAGGTCATGGGATTGTCGAGCGCGGCCAAACCCAGCAACACAAAGAAAGCAAAAGCTGCTCGCCGGGACCCGGTTGTCATCATCTTGATCAGTTGCCATTGAGCTAACGCAGATAAGCAGAGAAAGCAGCCATAAGATCGCAGTTCGGCAAAGCGATAAAGTATTGACGGATGCAACACCACCAACGCCGTACATGCCAGCGATAGCCAAACGGGCAATACGAGCGCCGCCCCGTAGTAGCAAGCCGCAACAAAAGCCCCATAAAACAGCATATTCACAATAAGCAGTGCATCAAGGCCGCCCCAGGGTTCAAGAATCATGACCAACAAGCGATGGACACGCGACGGCAAACCGGAATCCTGGAGGTAATAATCAAAGCTATGAATGAGATTGGGGTCAGCCCCCGGATGGAGGTAGGCCAGCTCGTCGGAGTAGACAATATTGAGCCCCCATCGAGCGGACAAAAGAAAAAGACCCACGGCGCCAACAAGCAACATCCCGGGTGAAAACCATGGAGTCGCCGTCTCATCACCCTTGCTCAAGCCAATACGCCGTCCGAGAAGCAAGAGCGCTACAGCAAAAAACAGCCACCCCCAAATGCTCCGCAGCCAGGCGGGAGCCGTGTAGACCAGCCATCGTTTCCATTGGGCAACTTCGGCTCTCTTCTTCGGTGTGGCCGCCCGCCGCTTTGGACTCGGCCGCGAAAAAGCCGTGGGACGATGCGGTAATCCATTCATGAGCGTTTCATCGAGCGGACCCGCCCAGGACGGCGCCTGAGCGCTGGGAGTGCTCACCAAAACAAAGGGCGGCTCACACTTGCCGTGAGTCACCCATTTGATGGAGTGATGCTGGTTAGGAGTCGCTATGTCAATCAAGGCCTGATTGCGCTTGAACGACATGCTCACAACGGCGTTTTCCGGTCCACCAAGCTCTACAATCTTTTGTTTTACAAAGGAAAATAACACAGTGGAATCGCTCACCGGCCCATAGGCGCACTGTGCTCTCCCATTCGCTGGAAGAACAAGCACCAGGCACAAGAGGCCAACGACCTTCCACACTTGAATTCGACTCTTGAGTGCCCTGAGGAAAACGACGCCGGTCACCAAAGAAACTCCTCTCGCCAACAGAAATAGAGTCCCAACCGACTCCACTTCTCATTACTTTCATTGTTGTTCGTAAATCTGTTCATATCCGGCAGATTCGAGTTAGTTGAGTCTATTCAACGCTTCCAGAGCGAACTTCCTCACTCCTTCTGTAGCCTCGCGCAAGATCCCGTACAACGCGACCGAACTTTCAATAATTTCCTCTGTACCGGTCAGTGACGCACGCGACTCAACCATCTCCATCAGGGCTTTCTGCCGATACATCGAGAGCATCACCATCGCATCAGAATTGCCGTCTAACAACCGCTCCATTGCAATCAACTCATTGAACTCCTTGGGGTCCCCTCGAGCACGTTCGACCTGTTCGCCCAATTTATCCAGCAAGGCCATCATCCGTTGGAGAGCTTGTTCAATATGGTTGAGAAGATCACGAAATTCCTCGGAACGAGTAAGCAAATCCGTGTTCTGAGTTGCTGCAGCGCACATGCCGGCAACATCCAATTCCCGATTGCTCAATCGAAGCACAGCCTCCGCCAGCGGAATGTGCTGCATCCCCTGAATATGAACGCCCCCCTCTGTGCAATTGAAAACCTCAACACCCTCTTCACAGGCGGCCGTCGCCGACTCCAACCATCGCATGAAAAGAGCAAACAACGGTCGGGATTTTATGGTGCCCCCGTAATAGCCAGGCAACTCCACAATGGGCATTTCGGCCCGGACGTCATCCCCGGGTCCCACCTCGCGCAGGCCCTGTACATCATTCTTGAAAGTGAACGAGCTACCGTCGCTCGACTCCACAGTTCTGATTCCGCTGTCGCAAGACAAGCTTGAATAGTAAGAACCATCTTTGAAGGACAGGTCCTGCCCCACAAAAATGATCGGGCTACATCCCCATAGCATGGCCAAACTCATTGACACACACGCCACGGAGCCCCCGCCTTGTAATTGGGATTGACCGCTGATTTTCCGGTACGTGAATGAATCAAATTCGGAACTATCTGGAAAGCTGAAGACATGTTTTGCGCCCAACGAAAACAAGTTGGGAGCCACCGAAGTACTGAGTATAATCGCCTCTATGTCATCAAAGGGCCAATTTTCAAAATGATGGCTCAAGTCCTGGGGATCAAAGCTAATCACCATGTCCGGCATCACGCCCGCTTTCATCATTGCTGCGAACGCGTGATTTGTGCACAAAATCAGCGCATGTCCTTTGAGTTCAGCCAACTGCGCAATGTTCTTATCCAATGAAGGCCCTGGAGACACAATGACCACAGCCTGACCGCGCATTGCTGGAATCAACGCATCAACGGAAGGATTGGCGGCAACCGCCGGGAGGTTATTCATAGAATTTTTGACCCAGAGTTCCCCCATCCGCTCGTGTGTCCTTTGTGCGACGGCAACGGCTTCTACAACGCGTTGAGCCGTGACGCCCACCTCGTTCACCAACTGAGCAGACACCCCTGTGTCAGGGAGGGAATAAGCCGTGATTTTTGAGAGCCTGCGACAGCGAATTGCCCCAACCTCACGCTCCAATTCCCTCATGCTTTGACACACCGAAAATCCGGACGGCCAGGCTTCGCCCGCCTCTCCTTCCGATAAGTAGAGAATCAAGTAGCGCTGACCCCGACGAACCAGCTCCTGTGCCAACGCCTCGCACTCGGGACCCACCAACACCAGGAGGTCAATTTGAGGGTCCCATTTAGCGTGCAATAATGAGTCCGCAATGCTGGATACTTGCACGGACTCAGCGCGCGCGACCTCTTCAGGGCTCAACACCTCCACTTGTTGCTGCACTAACCACTCTTGAATGGTCTTTTGACCCGCAGAAATACGCCCAGCCAGTGCTCCCATTTCTGCCAGCATGGCCTCATCGTCGTCGCCAGGCTTATAATTTTGACTCAGCGCTATCTGTGCCTGATCGAGCGATTTGGATAACGCCTCCAACCCCACAACGGCCTCTTCTGCTTCAGCTTGATTGCCGCTTGCAATCAATGAACATGATTCCTCAATTCCATTCAGGAGCGCTTTCATGGCACTCAGCAATGCATGCAATGGACGAAGATTGGCATTCATGACGGCGAATGTTAGCACAGGAGACTCTAGAAATAACCGTCATTTTCACGCTTCGTTACCGGGACATGGAGACCTCGATTCAGAGCCGTACTACCCCTGTGAACAAGGTGGCCAAATAGACCCTTGATTCCACCCGATTAGCGCTATTTGAACTCTCGTTTGAGGAAATGGCCGGGAGTCACTGTGTTCCACATTCGCCGGCATTACAGACCTTATTGTCCGAGCAGCCACAGTCTTGTGGGCACGTTGTGCAATTTTCCTGTAGGCCGCTCATACTTTGCTTGAAAGGGTTGCAATAGCCATTGCCACAGGGTTCGTTGGGGTCCAGATAACCCGGAATCAGATTGTCATTTGAGTCTCCACCACCTTCATCGTAATCCCAATACCCGTCTCCATCAGAATCGATGTCCAACCAGGTCGGTTTTCCGTCGTTATCATTGTCCTGACCAAAGATGTCTCCATCCTCTTTTTCAGTCATGGTCGAAAAGCCATCATTGTCGTCGTCGGGATCCAGAAAATCGGGAATTCCATCCCCATCCGTGTCGATAGTCCCCTCTTCTTCATCAGGCACCGAATCGCAGTCTGAATCCACCATATCTAAAACCACACCCTCAACATAGTTGATGACATAACACTCTTCAGGTTCTTCCTCGAAGGAGACGCTGACTTCCTCTGAATACTCACCTTCGTTACCCGCTATATCTCGCATTTTGACCCGGTACTTGTAGGTGTGATCCACCTCCAAATCCATATCCAAATAGCGGGGACTCATTTGCCACCCACTGGCAGTCCCCCCCGGATTGCCCGAGGTCTCTTCAAAGTAGTACTCCACATAACCGCGCGGGTCGCTTCCAGGCTTGGCGCGCATGACAAGCATGGACGGTTCCAGACGCGGCATAGCCCGATTAAACATCCGCACGGTCATCGGCGGATCATCAATTTCGGAGGGTTCCAGGTCAAACTCCGCCTTCACCGGTGAAGGCGGCTTCCCGTCATCCGCCATATCACGGCCGGCAATGATCTTATCCAACCATTCCACGATCTTCTGACGCTCTTCTTTGTCTAGAGTTCGTAAACGAAACGGTGGCATCACCTTAAGATGATCTTTGGGGAGCGTGACTCGTTCTTGAGTCAACCGGAGCTCCTTTACTGAAAGCTTGGCTATCTTTGCCACGTCGAAGTTGGCACGAGAAATCTCCGAATTGAGTTCACCATGATGACACTGTGTACACGCTTGCATCACAATCTCAGGGGCACTTAGCCCGGGATACACTCGCAGACCCACTGCATAGACATCCTCTTTGCCAAATAAGTCACTCACATCTGGAAATTCGGTGGACTCACCCATGCGGTACGCACTGTACTTGCTAATCAGAGTAGACAGCTTGTCGGAATCAAAGGGACTTTCACCCCGGCCCGGTGGCGCAATCAACAGGCCCTGGAGATTCATGGCGTACAATTCGGCCCATTCATAAAGCATATATAGTCCGCGTGCGCGGTTATCTTCTAATAGCCCATCCCGAGAGCCGTTGGGCTCATAGGCTGTACTATCAAAGCCATTTCCAAAGCCATTGCCTTCAATCAAATCTTCGAGCGACCTGGGTCTGGAACCATAAATAGCACCGTCAGGTATGCCGCCAAACCTTTCTCCCAAAGGCTCCTTTTCGGTTCCGTGGGCGACAAGGTACTGCTGTAACATCTCGTGAAAAGGTCCCGGACCGGCTGGATTGTCCGTCCATTCACGGTAGTGACGATTGTCGTACATCCAATGCATCCACATGCTATTCAGTTGAAACATCAAGAGCGAGCGCTGCCTTGTTGGACTAGTCCGCATCCCATGCTTATGACACTGTAGACAATCCAGGGGTGTGTTCTCCAAGTCCTCAACACCGTAAACCGTATAATCGGTCCACCCTGACTCGTAATCTTCGCTAAAACGTTCCCTGTTTGTGCAATTAGGCGGATCAAGGCAGCGATAGGCGAATTTGAACAAGAAGAAATCCAAGTCATTACGAACGGAATCATGAGTAATGATCTCGGCAAAGCCCTCACCGCGAACAAAGGCGAGAATAGTGTAACCCGGGGACGCCGAAAGATGTGTTGAAACCGGTGTGTGTATGACTACCCGGGGACTCACCGGACTGACTAAACGTCGACTGAGCGAGGCGGAGTGACCAACAGCCGACCATGCTGGATTCCCGTTTCCTAACTTGATCTGCGCGTCCTTACCGCCCGGTCCATCAAAGGGCAATCCCAGCGCCTCCAGGAGTTCTGTGGTGTTTGTCACTTTGGGGCGGGGGGATTTACAAAAAGCGTCCCGAACCACGCTGTGAACGTTGCCGACCGCCAGTCGTTGACACAGGCTGTCCAACTGCGCCTGACCGTGCAACATGTCATCAAACAGGTTTGCTTCAGTGGGATACTCTCCCGGTAGGTATTTTGAATCGGACTCTGAATCACCGGAAGAACAGGCACAAGTAAGCAATATGAGCACAAGCCAAAGCATGCCTCCACAACCTGTTTTCTGAGTCATTGCCCACATAATCTTAACTTAGTTGTCGCTCCAGAAGCCATCGATTACCGAACCCACTGCAGAGCGGGCACCATTTCGAACAGCTCGCTCCTAACAGTAATCGGATCACTCGAGTTCTTCAAGCAAAGCGTACATCTGAACAACAATCGAAGAGCCAGGAAAAGGCACATGAAGTCTTTCACGGGAGAACTATCTCAACAACAAAGCGAACACCCCGGATTGGGACTAATCACCATCAAACGCAGAGGCCCAATCTCTCACAGTGCTGGAAAGTTCCTGAAGATTGAACGGTTTTTCGAGATGGGAAACCATGCCCGCTTCTAAACTATTTAGACGATCTTGATGTGAAGTATAAGCAGAGATGGCCACAATGCGTAAATCGCGTTCAGGGTGACTTTCTAAGAGGCGGCTAGTCGTTTCCAGACCGTCCATTAGAGGCATCTGACAATCCATGAGAATCAAGTTAAAGTCATGTGCCGCAACGAGTTCCAACGCCTTCATCCCTGTGCTCGCGACCTCAACAGTACACCCGAGCAGTTGGAGCATTTCCTTGGCGACCATCTGCAATATTTCCGTGTCATCCACAACCAAAACATGACAACCCACAAATTGAGTTTTCAAGTATTCATCAGGATCTTGACTCCCGGTGATTTCAATGGTCGCAACAGGCATCTTAAGTTCAATTGTGAAACGACTGCCTTTACCCAATTGACTCTCCACGCCGATGCTGCCACCCATGCTTTGCATGAGACCCCGGGAAATACTCAATCCCAATCCAGCGCCCGAGTTTCGACGTTTGAACGACGAGTCACCTATGGTAAATTGCTCAAAGATCTGCCCTTGTTCTTCGACGGAAATTCCCAACCCCGTATCCTCAACAACAACCGTTAGAACCAAGAAACTATCTTCGTTTCGCAGTTGCGAGCTAATTAGAACCTGACCTTCGCTGGTGTACTTTAGCGCGTTTTCAAGCAGATTATTCAGCACCTGCTCAAGTCGATCTGCATCACCCATAACAACGTCGTTGTCACCGAACCCGACTCGCTCATTGTAAAATCCTAAGCCCTTCTGTTTAGCAAGGTTGCTAAAGGTGTTGGTGACTCGAACAATCACGTCATTCACTTTGAACGCTTCTGATTTTATGCGAAGGGTGCCGGCTTCTATGCTCGACACATCCAGTAGGTCCACTACCAGCCGATGCAACAGGTTTCCAGCACTCTCTACACGCTGAAGAACGCTTCTTTGTGCTGAATCTAGTTCCATCTCTCTGAGCAACTCCACAGAACCCAAGATTGTCGTCAGTGGTGTCCGGAACTCATGGTTCATATTGACTAGAAATTATATTTTGGCTTCATTGGCTTG
>JYMV01000032.1_pt1 | contig 10242 bp, 10 predicted proteins | sample 338911 | NCBI WGS metagenome assembly JYMV01 (sample SAMN03354496, study PRJNA234377) | hydrothermal vent metagenome | biome: Deep sea; feature: Hydrothermal plumes at the Eastern Lau Spreading Center, Western Pacific Ocean; material: Seawater | place: Tonga | collected 2009 | depth 2000 m m
AAAAAAAAGAAATTCAAAATAAATTAATTCAGAAAAAAAATAATTTGACAGCAGAAATCAATGATGTAGAAAAAAAAATTCTTCTTTTGTCTGAGAATATTGATTTAGATTATTTGGAAATTCTCTATAGAGAAAAATTTTTTTACGGAAAACCAAATGAAAAAGTATATTTAAATCGATAACATGATAATTAGGCACCCAGAAAAAATTAACAAACCATCCAATCCAATAAAAAAAAAACCTGAATGGATCAGATCCAGAATAACTAATTCTCAGAATTTCTTTTTAACAAAAAGCATAATTAACAAAAATAATTTAAATACCGTCTGTCAGGAAGCAAACTGTCCAAATATTACTGAATGTTGGAGTAAAAAACATGCCACATTTATGATCATGGGTGATACTTGTACGAGAGCATGTGGATTTTGTGATGTTAAAACTGGGAAACCAAAATCTTTGGATTCTTTAGAACCATTAAAAATTGCAAAAGCTACCAAAGAACTTAATTTAAAACACGTTGTAATAACTTCAGTCGACCGGGACGATTTAAGAGACGGTGGTGCAGAACATTTTTCAGAAGTAATAAATGAAACTAGAAAACTTAATAAAAATACGACTATTGAAGTTTTAACTCCAGATTTTTTAAGAAAAGGTAATGCTTATAAAAAAGTTGTAGAGGCTAATCCAGACGTTTTTAATCACAATATAGAAACAGTCCCAAGTCTTTATTTAAAAGTTAGACCTGGTTCAAGATATTTTGCTTCTTTGGAACTATTAAAGTCTGCTAAAAAAATAAATAATAAAATTTTTACTAAATCTGGAATTATGCTTGGACTAGGAGAGGAAAAAGATGAGATTTTACAAGTAATGGATGATCTAATTAGCGCTGAAGTTGATTTTTTAACAATAGGGCAATATTTACAACCTTCTGTTAAACATTACCCTTTAAAGAGATATGTTCACCCAGAAGAGTTTGAGGAATTAAAAACAATTGCAAAAAGCAAAGGATTTTTAATAGTTGCTTCATCACCTCTTACTAGGTCCTCATACCATGCGGATGAAGATTTTTCTAAAATGAAAAAATTGAGAACAAAAAAAATTCCCTGTTCTAAAAAGAATTTAATCAAAGTGGTACTTGATATTGAAAAATATCCAGAATTTGTACCCTGGTGTTTAAGTGGAAAGATTCATGCTAAAATTGACAAGGGAGACACTGTAGAAATTACAGCTGACCTTACTATTGGAAAAAGTTTTTTTAGTGAAACATATAAAAGTTTTGTTATTTACGATAAATCATCTGACTCAATACATGTAACCAATATAGGAGGACCCCTAAAACATTTAGAAAATAAATGGACTTTTAGGCAGACTGGCGATTCAAGCGAAGTAGATTTCCATGTTGATTTTGAACTAAAAAATAAGATTTTAAATATTTTAATGATTAAAACTTTTGATTTAGGATTAAAAAAAATAGCTGATGCATTTGAAAAAAGAGCTAACGAGTTATTTAATAAAACTTAAAATAATCCCTAGAGATTTATTGACTGCAGTTTTTTGAATATACAAACGACCTTTATTTTTAAATAAGTGTTTTTTAACTAAAGTTTTATTTCCCTTTTTAATACCGATATAAACTAAACCCACAGGTTTTTTCCTTGAACCCCCTTTAGGACCGGCTATCCCTGTTATGGAAACTGATACTTCAGTTTTACTAATTTTACTTAAGTTTTTTACCATAGATAGGCAACTTTCATAACTAACAGCACCATACTTTATTAGGGTTTTTTTTGGAATTTTAAGAATATTATTTTTAGATTGATTAGAATATGTAACCAAACCAAGAGCAAATACTTTAGAAGATCCACTAACAGAGGTAATAGCGCATGAAAGTAAACCCCCAGTACAAGATTCAGCAAAAGAAATTTTTAACTTTTTCTTACTTAATAATTTAACTATTTTTTGTGGTAACTTCTTCATTTTAAAACCATGTATACAACAAGAATTAATACAACATATAAACCTGCACAAATATCATCAAAAATAACACCAAAGCTGTTTTTAAATTTTTTATCAAAATAGCTCACTGGGAAAGGTTTAATGATGTCAAAAAGTCTAAAAAGTATAAATATTATTGCATAGAACACTAAAGCATCATCAAATTGTTTTGATGTGCCATGTGATATTTCATAAAGATATATTGGTATTGATTGTCCAATTACTTCATCTATTACAACTTCTTTTGGATCTTTATTGCTAATTTTTTTTATATATGAACTAACTGCATATAAAGAATAAAAAAAAATAAAAAAAAGAAATATCAAAACAATATTTGAAGAAATGTTTAATATATGAAATGAAATAAATAATAATATAGATGTTATTATTGATGCAAAAGTTCCAGGAGCAAATTTAACATATCCAATCCCAAAAAAAGTTACAAAAAATAAGTTTATTTTATTAATCATATTTGATTACAGAAGTTATAACTTCAGATGCTATGGCCTTTCCTTTTCCAATTAAACCAAGTTTTTCAGTTGTCTTGCCTTTAATATTTATTTCATTAGGATTTATTTCACACAACTTGCTTATTGTTTGTATCATTTTTTTTGAATATTTTTTTATTTTAGGTTTTTGAGCAATAATATTTATATCAATGTTGTTAATTGAGAAGTTTTTAGATTTAATTAATTCAATTACTTTTCTAAGCAAAATTGTAGATCTAATATTTTTATATTTTTTATTTTTATCAGAAAATAATTTTCCAATATCACCCAATCTACATGCACCAAGTAAACTATCGATGAGAGCGTGAAGAACTGGGTCGGCATCAGAGTGACCTTTCAGTCCGAGAACAAAAGGTATTTTAATTCCCCCTAAGTAAAGTTTTCTTCCTTTAACTAATCTATGAACATCAAATCCGATGCCAGAATAACTTTTTCCTTTTATTAAAGACTTAAATATATCCAGATCTTCTTTGTCAGTTATTTTTAAATTTGTTTTGCTGCCATTTATGCTTACTACTTTTTCACCATCATCTGTGAATAAAGCAGAGTCATCATCAACAGAAGTATTCATATTTTTTTTATGTTTTTCATATATTTTTTTGAAAGTAAAACCTTGTGGAGTTTGAGAAAATCTTAAACTGTTACGCTTAATATTTTTAAAAATTATTTTTTTTTCAACTCGTTTTGTTGCATCATTTACTTTTATTATAGGTACTACTGCATGATTTGTTCTAAGTTTTTTTATAATTTCATTTATAATTTTTTTAGAAGGAAAGGGCCTAGCAGCGTCATGAATTAATACTTTTTTACAATTCATTTTTTTTATCTTTTTTAGTGCCTTAAATGTAGATTCCTGCCTGGTTTTACCTCCTGCAATTTTTAAGGTGTTTTTTGGATTTAATTTATTTAGATGTTTTTTATGCTTTTTATTATAAACAATTACAGTTTTTTTAATTGCACGAAAATCTCGGAATGAATTTAATGCATGTTCTAATAATTTTTTATTGTTAACTGTTATATAGGGCTTTGGTACACTAGATTTTAGCCTTTTGCTTTCACCAGCTGCTAGTAGTATTAGAAAAATGCTCATTATGTATTATATATCAATAATATTTAAATATTTTATTATTTTAAGATGCTAGATTTTATTAAAAAAAATAAATGGATCTTTGTTGTTTTTTCAATAAGTTTTCCATTAGGTATATTAACATTTTTTACATTTATTAATGAAAGTTTTATTGAATCAAATTATTTTAATTTTCAAACCCTGTTAGTTATAGACCTGGCATTGGTCTTGGTATTCTTTTTTATAATTGTAAGAGAGATTTATAAGCTTTTCAAAGATAAAGAGAAACAAGGAGTAGGTTCAAAAGTAAATCTAAGATATATATCTTTTTTTTCTATATCTATTTTATTACCATCCATACTTATCGCAATATTTTCTTTAATTTTATTTTCTGTAGGACTACAAAAGTATTTTGATCAGAAAATTACCACGGCAGTGAATAATTCATATGATGTTGCAAAAAATTATGTAGATGAAACTAGAAACAATATTGAAGCTGATGTTTTATTAGTTGCAATAGATATAAATAGAAACGCTAAATTTTTTCATGATAATCCTATTAATCAGAAGATTAGATGAAATACATTTATTGGATGGTTCTGGGAGAATATTAATGTCCGATGTAAGAGATGTTACATTAGAGTTTGTCCCTCCGCTAGATAAAGCTTATGAATTATTAACTTCAGACAATAGACCAATTAAAATTACTGATGCGATTACAAATAGATCATCTTCATTATTAAAACTTGAAAGCTTTATTGATACCTATTTGTATGTTGTAAAACTTTTAGATCCAAAGATTATTAACTATTTAAAAGAAACTGAACAAGCCATAAATTTTTATTATAGTGTACAAAACAAAAGAACAGGAATTAAAATAACATTTGCATTAATTTATGTAATTGTTGTAACGCTGCTATTATTTTTATCAATTACGATCAGTATAAAATTTGCTTCAAGATTTTTTAAACCCATAGTTAATTTAATTAAAGCATCAGAAAGTATCAGCGCGGGGAATTTAAACGCAAAGGTTCCAATAATAGAAGCGGAGGAAGAAATTGATAAATTAAATAAAAACTTTAATTTGATGATAGATAGATTAAAAGGACAGCAAGATAAATTATTATTATCAGAAAGACATGAAGCATGGGAGAATGTAGCTAGAAAATTAGCACATGAAATAAAAAATCCTTTAACTCCGATCCAGTTATCTATTGATAGATTAAAAGAAAAATATTTAAGCAAAATTTCAAATGAAAACGATAAGGAAAATTTTGAAAATTATTTAAAAACAATTAATAGACAAATTAAAGACATAGAACATCTAGTTAATGAATTTTCGGACTTTGCAAGAATGCCAAAACCGATTTTAAAAAATATAGATATAAAAAAAGTTGTTACTAGAGCTGTCGATTTACATTCTCTTTCGAATAGTAGTATTAATTTTAGTTTTTTATGCGAAAAAGAAAAAATATTAATAGCTGCTGATGAAGAACAATTAAACCGGGTCTTTATAAATCTAATAAAAAATTCTATTGAATCTATAATGGATAAATCAAAGAAAAATGGAGAATTTGCTTATAAAATTGATATAGAAATTAAGGAAATAAATAACTATATATACTGTACAATAGATGATAACGGCATAGGTTTTTCAAACGAAAATTTGAATAAAATCGTAAAACCATATTTTACCACAAAAGTTAAAGGCACAGGTTTGGGTTTGGCTATTGTAAACAAAATAATAAATGATCATGATGGAAAAATTAATTTTAAACCAAAACAAGATGGTGCAAGAGTAGAAATTATTTTACCAAAAAATGTCAGCTGAAATTTTAATCATTGATGATAATTCAGACATAAGGTTTCTTATTTCTAGTCTTTTGAAGGATCGTGGCTTTTATATTAGACAAGCAGCAAACTATAATCAGGCTTTAAGTGAAATTGATAAAAAATTACCAGACGTTGCAATCATTGATGTAAAACTTGACAAAGGAGATAACGACGGAATTGAGTTGTTAACTCATATAAAAAAAAAAGATATTGATGTTCCTGTAATAATCATTTCTGGCCATGCTAATATCAAAATGGCGGTAGATTCATTAAAATCTGGTGCATTTGAATTTATACAAAAACCTTTTGACTCCCAAAGATTAATTAATTTTGTAAATAGGGCAGTTGAAAACTACGGTTTAAAAAAAGAAAATAAAAACCTTCAAAATAAATTATTCCATTCTTATGATCTAATAGGAAAAAGTCCTTCTATAATGAAACTAAAAGAACAAATAAAAAGATTATCCCTAACAGAAAGTAGAATTTTTATTTTCGGACCAGCAGGCTCAGGGAAAGAATTAGTTGCAAGAAAAATTCATAAGAATTCTAATCGTGCAAAAAAATCCTTAATTATCTTAAATGGTGCATTACTAGATCCCGATAAATATGAACTTGAGCTTTTTGGTTCGGAAAATAACGATGGAACAATACTTTATGGTGCATTAGAAAAGGCATCTAATGGTATACTTCTTATTGATGAGGTTTCGGAAATACCATTAGAAACACAAGCAAAAATTTTAAGAGTATTAACTGATCAAAAATTTAAGAGACTAAACGGTAATCACGATATTAATGTAAATGTCAGAATCATATGTACTTCAAGCAAAGATATAGGTAAAGAAATAGAGGATGGAAATTTTAGAGAAGACCTCTATCACAGATTAAACGTTGTTCCTATAAACCTCGAACCACTAAAGAATAGAACAGAAGATATTCCATTGCTAATAGATTATTTTTCTAAAACAATTTCATATTCATATGGAGTGCCGAAGTTTGAAATTGATACTAACAATCTATATTTATTTGAATACGATTGGCCAGGAAATGTTAGGGAACTAAGAAATTTAGTTGAAAGAATTGCAATATTATCGCCGAATGAAAAAAATGAAAATATCAACATGATTATAAATGAATCTTTAAAAAAAGTTTCTATTAATAAAACTGATATATCTGAAAAAAATTTTTCTTTTCCTTTAAAGGAAGCGAGAGAAAATTTTGAAAAATCATATTTAACTTTACAGTTAAAAAAATTTAAGGGTAACATATCAAAAACTGCAGATTTTGTTGGTATGGAAAGATCCGCTTTGCATAGAAAATTGAAAACTCTAGGAATCAAGGGAATAAATTAATGAATATTATTGTCTGTGGTGCTGGGAGGGTAGGATTTAGTATAGCAAAACAGCTGACAGCTCAAAGTCATTCAATAACAATGATTGACCAATCAAGCGAAGATATTCAAAAAATGAATGAGTCAGTCGATGTTAAAGGGATTGTAGGAAGAGCTTCTTTTCCCTCTGTTCTTGAAAAAGCTGGAGCAAAAGAAGCGGATATGATTATAGCTGTTACAAAAAGTGATGAAGTTAATATGATAATTTGCCAGATAGCTCATTCTATTTTTAATGTTTCAAAAAAAATAGCAAGAATAAGATCACAGGACTTTCTCAATCCCAAATATGGTAAACTTTTTAGTAAAATAGAACTGCCGGTTGATGTAATTATTTCTCCTGAATTAGAGGTTGCAAAATCTTTACAAAGAAAATTAGAGGCCCCAGGAACATTAGACAACGTTCCTTTTGCCAAAAATAAAATAAGAATGTTGGAGATTGCAATAGATGAGAAGTGTCCTTTAGTAAATATCCCGTTAAATAAATTGACACAAATGTTTCCAGATTTAGAGGCAAATATTTTAGGTGTAATAAGAGATGAAAATTTTTTAATACTTAAAAAAACAGATAAAATGAAGTTAAATGATAAAGCTTATGTAGTAATCAATTCTTCTCAATTAAATAGAACACTTACAGCTTTTGGGCATGAAGAAAAAATTGCAAAAAAAATTCTTATTATTGGAGGAGGAAATATTGGTTTTAATTTAGCAAAAAATTTAGAAAAATATCTAGAGGATGTGAGAATAAAAATTATAGAAAAAAATAAGGAAAGGGCAGAACAAATTGCGAGTGAACTTGAAAATTCAATAGTTATTAATGGTGATGGCCTTGATGAAGAAGTATTAAAGGAAGCTAATATAGAAGAAATAGAAACGGTCTTAGCTTTGACTAACGATGATGAAAATAATGTAATGTTATGTGTATTATCTGAAAAATTTTCACCAAACAAAAGAACAATTGCCCTGGTAAATAAATCAAACTACAGCTTATTACAGTCATCGCTAAAAATTGATGATTTGGTTGATCCAAGAATGATGACGGTTTCAAACATATTAAAACACGTTCATAAAGGCACTATAGAAACCGTATACAGTTTGCTAGATGGAGAGTATGAATTTATAGAAGCTGAAATTATAGAAAGTTCAGAATTAATTAATAAGAGTTTAAAAGAATCCAATCTTCCAAAGGAAATTAGGATAGGAGCAATTCTAAGAAAAGACGATATTATTATTCCAAGATCAAACTTTATTTTTGAAAAAAAAGATTTGGTTGTTTTTTTAACTAAAAGAGATCAACTCGGGAAAGTTGAAAATTTATTTAGGGTTAGTTCCTTCTAATATATCTTTTAATTAATAAATGTTTAGATCAACATTTTTATATTTAGGAATATTTACTATATTCGTTTCAATTTTTTCGTTATTAAATATTCTTTTTTGCTACTATTTTGATACTTCGCTAAATATACAAGTATACTTTGGTTGTCTATTGGTTTCTTTATTTCTTGGTGCTACTTTTATTTTTTTTAATAAAAAATTTCTTAACGTAAAAGTAAATTTTTTTGAAAAATTATTTCTTGTTATCGCTGGTTTTTTTTATTTTCCATTATTAATTTCCATGCCTTATTATTTAAGTATTTACGATATAAGCTTCATAAACTCTTACTTTGAAGCAATATCCGGATTTACATCTACGGGATTTACAATATTCGAAAACGCTAAAGGGATTGACGAACCTTTGTTAATTTGGAGATCAGGTTCTCAATGGTTAGGAGGTTTATACTTTTTATGTTCTTTGTTTTTATTGGCCGAATCACCAAAAATTAAGATAAAAAATATTTATACTAATTATGAAGGAGTAAATTTATCCGAAATAAGAAATCAATATACAAAAGTTTTATTAATTTATTTCCTATTAACTGTACTAGTTTTTATACTTTTAACTTATTCGGGTATTCGACTATTTGAAGGATTTAACTTATCTATGACAATAACTTCTGCCGGTGGTTTTATTCCGACAAATTTTTTAAGTGAAATTGTAAGATCAGAAAATCAAAAATTAATTTTTTCTTTTTCTATGTTAATTCCTTTTTTTAATCTTTATTTAATCTATAATATGATTTTTGGTGATAGATCATTAATAAATAACAAAGAAGATCTTTATCTTTTGATTTTGTTATTATTTGTTTTAATTACTACTTATATATTTTTTAGCAATATTTTTGGATTTAGTTCTATTTTATTTGCAGTATTAAGCAGTTTGTCGAATATAGGATTGGGTTTAGATAATCAATTTTCTAATTTATCATTTCTTTTTTTAATTTTAGCAATTATTGGTGGATCATCTTTTTCGACTTCATCAGGATTGAAATTTATAAAATTATATACTTTGTTTAAATTTTCATTAAAAGAAATTTATCTGCTCGTAAAACCCTTATATGTTTCGAGTAACACACTTTTCTTGTCCAAAAATAAAATCAAAGATGAAGAAATCAATATCTATTTCTTATCTATTGTCTTTTTTATTTCTAGTTTATTTATATTATCAGGAATTTTGTCTTTTGAACAAATCAACTTCAAAGATTCATTAACATTATCTATTTTAACAATTACTAACACAGTTAATTCAAATAACTATAATCTTAGTGAGTTTTACTTTTTGGATATAAATATAACTTCAAAAATTTCCTTAATGTTGTTTATGATTATAGGAAGAGTTGAATTATTAGGTTTTTTAATTTTGATAAAAAAATTTTTTTTTAAATAACTAACTTTTAAACAAAGAGATCCAAATTTTCATATATTGCTTATTTAAATTCTTGTTTTTGTCACAAAAGGCATTTATAGTTATTTTTGATGTCAGAAATGAAGGATCTAAAAAAAAAACACAAAAAACTTGAAACCCTCACAAAAAAAGCTACAAAAAAAAGATTAAACGATCGTGCCTCTGAATCTTGGAAAAATTTAAGAGAATTAAAAAAGTTAAAATTAAGACTAAAAGATAGGATTAACCACTTAAAACACTAATTAAATTCAAGTTATCTTGTATGTGTGGGAGATATGTTGTTACTAATGCCGTTCACAAGACTAGAGAAATTGTAAAATCAGCTATTGCCGTTAATGATACTGATAATTTCAATGCTAGTCCACAACAAAAACTTCCAGTTATTAAATCCTATACTAATGGAAAAACAATTGAAAGTTTGCAATGGGGATTAACTCATTCTTGGGCTAAAGAAAAAAAAATTAAACCTTTAATCAATGCAAGACTTGAAACACTAAAAGAAAAAATATCTTTTAAAAATCTTATTAATAATAATAGATGTTTAGTTGTGGCTGATGGTTATTATGAATGGAAAAGAGAAAAAATAGGCAAACAACCATATTATTTTACTCGATTTGATAATAAAGCAATGTATTTTGCTGGTATTTATAAATATCATCAATTCATAATTATA
>JYMV01014313.1_pt1 | contig 10240 bp, 10 predicted proteins | sample 338911 | NCBI WGS metagenome assembly JYMV01 (sample SAMN03354496, study PRJNA234377) | hydrothermal vent metagenome | biome: Deep sea; feature: Hydrothermal plumes at the Eastern Lau Spreading Center, Western Pacific Ocean; material: Seawater | place: Tonga | collected 2009 | depth 2000 m m
ATTATTCTTGGGCTATTTTTTCTTCTTTAAAGCATCTGTAGATAACCTCGAAAACATCGCCATAATACTAATCATAGCCTCTGTGTTAATGGGTATATTTTCATTGATTAAAACCCTGTTAACCAAGACAAATGCAAGAAAACAACATGAGAATGATGATAAAAATACAGATGACAATCCTTTTGATAATGGAACATTAGGTATTGATCTGGGTTATTATTGCTCTGATACTCAAGTTGGTAGATATGAAAACTTAGAAACTCACCCTAATGAAAATATTAAATTAATTGCACTTTGTTATCAAGCTAATTATCAAAAAAAAGCTAATGATCTTGAAGAGTATTTAATAACATTAAAATCAATAAGAGATACAAAAAAAATTGATTTAAAAGATATACCAACAAGTATTAAAAATATTTTCGATAAGGCAAAAGAAGCCATTGAAGGCGATTCTTTACAAAATCTAGAGTTAAGTAAGAGCCTTGTGAATAATACTAAAACTCAAGATGTAGTAAGAATTGCACGTGGGCTTAATAAAAAAATAAAGAAGACTGAATCAAAAATAGACAAGCTACATTTGAACTCTACAAGAGGATTTTTAAGGATATTGACTGTTATTTTTTATCTTATTGGATTTGCCGTCTCCTTGACGCTGATAAAAGATATAAATGTATTTAATCAAGAAAATGTTACTTTTGGATCAATTGGCCTAGGTGGTCTTTACTATTTAACTAAAGATTTTAGTATGTCTACCTTTGCAGGGCTTCGTATATATATAGATGACCTTTTCAGAGTAGGGGATCGACTAAGGATTGATGATTTAGAATTAACGGGTGTAGTTATAGGGTTTAATCCATCAACCGTATCAATACAAGGAGATGACAACAGTATCACACGTGTTTATATGAGCAAAATCATCGGCTCCACTTTTAAAAATTTATCGCGTAGAGAGGATAAAGGTCGATTGGTTACTCATAAAATTAAAATCGATACAAATACAATAAAAATTATCAATAATGAAGAACAAATAAAGGCATCAGGATTAGACAAGTGCTTCTTATTGAAGTCGTATTTTTCAGAAAAACTAACAATTATTGAAAATTCCAATAATAATCAAGACGAGACAGAGAAAAGTGGCGCTACTAAAAGTATGCAGAAGTGGCTTAAAAAAATAAAGACCACTGAGTACACTGATAAAGGTAAGGGCGATGAGTTTGAAAATGACTGTAAAGAACCGTTAAACTCTAGATTTATCACCAATATTGGCGCCTATCGAGAATATCTTATTCGTTATCTGAACGAGCACAATTTGCTCGATAATGAGCAATATACTATGGTTAGATATCGCGATGCATCGTCAGAAGGGGTAACTATAGAAGTGCGAGCTTATACAGAAAGGCAATATGCAGATTTATATACCTACGAAATTATTACATCCGATATTCTAGAAGTTATGTTGGCCATCTTGCCAGAGTTTAGACTAGGCTTATTCCAAGCGGAATCATCTACGGGAAGTGATATTGTTATTAATAAATCAAATCTTTAAAAAAAATAATCAAACAAGTTATTTTAGCTGTATCCATTATTATTGTTAGCGGATCTATTCACGCTAATCAAACTATGGTAGCAAAAAAATCACTAACCAAAGTAGACCGGCAGGTAATAAGTGAAGGCTTGCGATTAACTAAAATAATAGTTAATAATTTGTCTGTAGCAACAATGATCGCGCAGGAGTTTAATATAATTAATATCCGAGAATGAACTTATTTATAAGGTTATTAAAATAGGTATTGCGCCAGAAAACCACCTAAAAGCAGATGCAATATTGAGCACGATCTCCTGGGAGTTTTATGCGTTGGGAAAAATGGAAAAACTGCAATTACAGTATATAACAACCTAGAAAAATAACTAATAGCCAAACCAAACAGCATCATTATCTAAAAGAATATCGCTAAAGATTAAACAAAGTTCAAATCAAGACTGAGTTATAAAAAAAGGTTGGTAATCAAACTTCTTGCCTTTTTTTCATTTTTTTTAATGTCAGCAAACCTTTTTAGAAATTAAACAATATGTATAATTCTTTTTTTATTATTTTAAAAGAGGGTGTCATGATTAAATTCTTATTAACAGTGGTTGTTGGATTGGTACTATTTTCACTAATACCGGCAGATTTCATCAAAGACAATGTTTCAGTTCTATCTGAGCTTCACACTGCTACGCAGAACCTTATAGCACCATTATTGTCATCAAGTAACGAAACAACAACTGCGACGTCGCAAAAGTAATTTTTTGATTGAGCCATGTAAATACTTACAAGGCTTAATCACAACTTATACTTTTTTCTTCATTGAAAAAAATCTGGAAACTTATTCTAGATTATTTCAGTAAAATTATCCAGTGTGAAGCGTTGCAATACAAACAATACAATACAAACAAAAAATCAGATTAACACGATTAATACTCAAGCGTGGAGCCTAAGTATTGCCATTAATGTTTTGATGTATTTGATTGTTAATCAATCTTATTTTCAAACTCAAACAAACAACTTTGTGTGGTTGAGCGAGGCAATGCTGTGGCTATTTGGCTTTGTGATCACTGGTTATATTATCCAGATTTATTTTAAAAAATTTGTTGATGCAACACAAACCAGTATGTCGAATGAGGGTTATCTGTTTTCTGTAAGAATAACCACTTTATTGGCAAGATTCATTTATATTGGGCTTATGTACTTCTTAGCCTACAAGTTCTTCTTGTTATAATTTCATTATGCTGATCACACAACAAGAGCTCTCGCAAAACCAAGCCAATAATACTCAGTATTTAGAGCAAGCAAGAATTGCCGCTATTAAAATCATTGTTGCTTATGTGTTGCAGCTTGATCACAATACAGATCGCCTTCAGGCTAGGGTTGTGGAGGTTGATAATGCCTCTGAAAATCCCAAAACCGAGCTTAAAATCGATTTAAGTTCTGAAGTCATAGATAGGGCTGATTTTGAAAACTCCCTGCAAACTGTCTTGAGTTACGTCGATCAAATGGACAGTCTACATAATGAGTGTACTGAGGAGCAGCTTGAACAATCAGTCAGCCTAAACACAACGGCAAGGCTTGATGTACTTGATGTTAATATTAGTCAAGAATATCTAAGCACACCTGTTGACCGTGCTTTGTTTGACAAAGCGCTATGCTTTCTAAAGCAAATCAAACATCTGAAGGGTGTGGCTGATATCATTGGACCATTGGATGATTTTGAAGAGAGTCATCTATCTCCGGTGGAGCTACACGCTAGAGAAGATGCAATTTTTCAACAGATTAATAACTTAGCTGGCGCCAGTTCGTACGACCGACTCACTCATATTGCAAATATTACTGGCTATCTATACATGCCGATACTGATTATCTTAATTATTTCTGGTATTTTCGTATGAACGCCCATATTGAAACAATAAAAGACAAAAGTATTGCTCGCCTTGAGCCTGTGCAAAATACCTTGTCAATATTTGTATTCTTCATACTTAGTGTTGCTAAGTGGCCTGTGTTTGTCATTGCCATATACTTAATACCAACTATTATTAACAGTATCTTGAGCATTCTTAATAGTTATGAATCAGGCATGACTGATCTTTACATCTTGTTATTTGGCGCTTCTCTTATGTGGCTGGTGGCGTTCTTTTACGAATCTTCAGAGCTAACTCGCATTGGTTTTTTAGAAAGAGAATTTTCACGTTTGATTGTACAAATACTATCTTTTAATCGTATTGATGGATTAGTTGTGCATGACAGGGGAGGGTACATCAAGCCCAATTCTAGATCAAAGCAAAATTGGGTTACTGTATTAGCGCCATACTTATTCCCAGTGAATGCACTATTAATCATGTCTGTTATGCTACTTGTTGGCTTTAAGGGGGAATACTTTCTAAGTTTCATGCTAATGTATCACTTGCAAATTACCAGCATTAGAGTACATCGACACTGCAAAGATATTAATCATGTTTTGTCTGGTGTTGTGTTTTCTATCCCAGTAATTATTGCAAGTAATTTACTGGCTTATCTATATATATATAGCTATATTCTGGAAGATTTAACATTGGCAAACGTAACAATTAGTGAAATTTTTCAACACCTATATTGAGCCACCCGACAATGTATATTTATTAATACATCAATGTAAGCATGAAATCCTTGACGATTTCCAATACTGAAACTGGCACGAAGGTGGCAACCATAAGAAAGCAAGCTAGATAAAAAATACGTAATAAAGGAAATATTGGTTTATTATTTTTATTCATTCTAAAAATAATAAACTTACTAAGAGACTGAAAAATCTTTCGAATTACAAGTCTTTTCTCTACCTTTTCACTTGTTATTTTCTTTTGATAAAGATTGACTTGCCTAAGGTTGATAAACTTAAAAAGGTGTCTATTCTGAACAGAATCAGTATTAGATAGTTTATATAAATAACTGGGGTCAAATACAGACTTCCTTATTGTCATATGGATTTAATTACGGAAAAATTCGTTTTTTTAATTCTTCAATCTTATTGTTGTAATCACCATCAATTTTATTTATATCATCATAAATTCTAAGAATGGAGTTTTTTAAACTAGTTATCTCTCCTTTCTGAACATCAAGATCAGTCGCCTCGGTTGTGCCATCATTCCAATTTCTACATTCTGTGCCATAAGGTGTGCCATTTACCACCTTAACCCCCTTACAGTCGCTCATCCATTCTTTTGAAGTGCTTCCTATGTCACCCTTGGTTCCTTTAAGGCCTTTTTCACCTGTATCACCCTTAGACCCAATTGGCCCGATATCACCTTTTGGTCCTGGAACAGTACTATCTATGCCTTTTTCGCCTCGATCTCCAGAGTCACCTTGTTCACCCTTTGAGCCTTTAGGGCCTTGTTCACCTTTTGGTCCAGGTATAGTGCTATCCATACCTTTTTCGCCTCGATCTCCAGAGTTGCCTTGTTCACCCTTTGAGCCTTTAGGACCTTGTTCACCTTTTGGCCCAGGTACTACACTATCCTTACCATCAGCACCTCGTAAATCTTTTGTGTTGAATTCTAGACCGTCGTCTGAGTCAAAGGTTGCTACACCAGTGTCTGCATTATAACGACCGCCAATCCATCCCTTGCCAGTGTCACCTTTCTCTCCTTGCTCGCCACTATCACCTTTAGCGCCTTTCTCTCCCATTAGGCCTTTTTCACCAGCATCACCTTGCGGGCCACCACTAGGACCTTTTTCTCCACGTTCTCCCTGTTCTCCTTTATCACCAATAAGACCTTTATTGCCAACAGGGCCCTTGTCACCAACGGGTGGTTTGGGGCCTCCCTGTATAGCAAGATGATATCCTGTGGTGCCAAGAACTAAAAAAATTCCCAAACCAAACATACGGATTACTCTACTAAGAATCCTTTGTCTATCTGCAAGATAAAGCGCTTCATTTGATCTTTGATACTGCATATCTTGAATATCATCAAATGAGCTTAAATCTGACTCTCCCAAACGTATATTGTTTTGTTGAATTTCGACAGTCATTAAAGTTATTTTTTAGACTTGCCCAAAGAGCTGCTCGAAATATACTTTGAAATTACTACAAAAATTCCAATCAAAATAATTATCGATAAAAGCATCATAAACCACGTCATGGATGGTGCCATAATCATCGAATATGATAAAGATGCAAGCAAGATAAATACACCAAATGCAGTAGTAGCAATAAGCCAGTTTACAACTCTAATTCTGTTAGCTTCTTCACGCTTCTTTCGACTTTGCTGATACAAGATGTCTTGGTCACAATCAATCGCCCAATCCATTAATGAATGGTCGATACGGTCAAAGCCTTCAATCGGATGTTTTTTAGCGTCTCCGATTGAGACTTTGGCTGATTGCTCTGTACGCTTGTCCGACATTATTTACCCGTATTGTCGTCTAAACTAGAGGCTGCGGAGTCTTCATCCGTAAGCGTATCAGCATCAGTATTCGGCGCATCCTGCTCTTCTGCTTTATCGGCAACAGCCTGAAGTGGTGCATTTACAATGCTCGGATCAGTTGTCAGATAGGGGATAAATACAGCTTCACGGATGTACTGTATGTTCTCATCGAGATTGACCCCTCTACTGTTAGGATGTGCGGCTCTACCTCTTGATACATTTGCACTATCTGGTTGACGTCTACAATCTTCTTCACCAGTGATAAAGCGCCAGATGCATTTTAAATCTTCAACTAAGCCACTACGTGTACGTGTATGGTAATCACGCAATAGGAATGAACCGAAGGCTAAAATAGTACCCACAATTGAAACAATTAATGCCAGGCTACCGAACCACCAGCCAGCAACTTTATTAACAAAACTAGGAGGAACTTCACTATACAAAATCGCACCCGAATTAGCCTTTGACCTTTCCTCTTTATAAGTATCCATTTCTTTGTCAGTTAATTGAGCCAACTCTTCTTTGGTTTTCTCAATAAACTCAGGCGGCTCATAGAACATGTAGGCAATACGGTACATGTTAATGTTTGATGCTTTTTCATTGATTTCACGATTTATTTGACGAATTTGCTTATCAAGGATATTAATACTCGCAATCGAACTGCCATTTTCCAACTCCAAAATATCTTCAGTTAATACACCTATTTCACTTTCAAGTTTTGCTTGCTTGTCTTTTGAGTCTTGGACTTTCCCCTTAAGGCTTTTATCTTCTAATTTTCGATCATCTTGAGCAACAACCAAATCTGCTCTTGCGGTATTAAGTCTTTCCTCTGCATTGATAATTTTGTTGTTTATATTTCCAATTTCAGTGTCGTTTGTGAGCATGTTATTGGATTTTTCCGTAGTAGCTTTGATCTCCAATCTTAATGATTTGATTTCTTTATCGACGTCTTTGTTGATTTTATTGCGAGCCAGATCAAAAGCCTTATTGTCTGATTTTGGTGGATTTGAAATTAAATTAGACAGTTGAGATTGGTTGTCTTTTAACTCACTTTTCATGGCCTCTAAAACTGGCTTCTCTCTTTCATACAAACAATCCTGGAATGATCCATAGCAAGGCTGTTTTAGATAGGTTGTGGCGCCACTACTACTAACGCCTGCTGGAATTCCATTCTCATCTTCATCAATCTCTTTCTTTTTAGAAATAATATCACTCTTTAAAGATGCTATTATTTTTTCACGGCCTTTTATCTTATTTGTATGGGTCTTATCTGCTTGAGTATTTGCAGATCCAAGCTCATCTCCTTTACTTTTTATATCTTGTGAGCGTTGCTCGTTCAATGAAATAATGGCAGATTCAAGTCTTTTAATTGAAAGGTTTGAATTTTCTGTCAACTCATTTTTTCTATTATCCTTGTTGGTTCCCAATGTCGATATTTCAAATTTAATTTCATTGATTGCATCCGTGTAAAGTGAGAATTCTTTACTATTTATGTCTTTTTTAAGGGTTCTTTCATTGTTTTTTTCAGTGGCCAGGGCGTCATGCTTTCTCTCTTGCTTGCCATTTAGTGCAGATATTGCTTTATAGTTAACGCCAATATCAGCATCCTTATCCATACTAACGTTCTCTCTTTCAATATACAAGTGAGATATTTGCGACAATTGTCCAGCGATTGACCTTTCTAAGCCTGTCAACATCGTCTCATAAGTAATAAGAATTGTGCCAGCAAGAACAAAAGAAAATGTAATTGTTTTAAGTAACGATTCAGCATTGTAAACAACACGTGCCAGAGGGATTTTGGTTAATTCTACAATTGCAACCATGACAAACGGAAGAGATCCTAGGATAATATTAAGCCAAACAGAGGTACCTTCTTTTTCTAATAGAGAAACACCTTCAACAATAGTATTTCCAGCATCGTTATGAATTGAATAGCCTGTAGCAAACGCAACTGAAATACCTATTAAGGCAGCAACTATTTCTACTGCCCAACCATTTTTCAATAATTTATCACTAGCCTTAATTAAACGCTTTTGCTTAATTTCCTCTTCTGCAGCCTCGTTCGGTGTAAGATTGTAACCAAAGGCATCAATCTCTCTATTTTTAAAGTTTAAAATCCTTTCGTCTTTATCATAATTATGCACCTTAGGCCCAAAGAACATATTGGCAAGGTGATATTTAATAAAGCCAAAAAATCCTTTTTTTCTTTCTCTATCCATTGCTACGTAATGGTCTGCAGATGACATGATTTCCCCTCTAGTTTGTTGGTTTCTTCTTAGCTTTTGCTAATGAAACATGTACTAATAAAATGCCTAAAATAGACAAAATTATAAAAATAAAATAAGTCGAAATTATACCAATATGAGCTGTTGTAATCACGCCACTTTGACCGAAATCCAATGTTATAGCGCTATTGGTTATTTGAGCTTGCTTTAGATATAAAGAGGCAAAAGCAATAATAGAAAACACTGAGTAAACTAGCAAAACAAAGAGATTAGATGCAATATATTTAACAATCCTCTTAAATGAAAAAGCGAAAGCACTAATCATGCCGCTCTTAATAAAGTATTTCACAAGGTCAACCTTAATCAACTCTGAAGCAATTAGTAAGTAGGGTGTATAAGCGATCCACCATATTAAATCGCTATTTTGATCTAGGTGCATGCTTGTCGCTAAAAGTACGCCGTATAGTACAAACAGCACTTGTAAGACTCTAGCAAGTAGCATCAAACCCTTTGCGGTTAATTGACTGCTTTGAATTAAACCCAAATTAATCAAAAAATTTCTTAAATAATTTAACATAGTTTTTTTACTGCTCAACCAATGTATCTACACCTTCATCTTGACGATCAGATTCAGACTGGAAGATTCTCAAGCCAAATATTGGTGCGGTGCAGATTACATGCTCCATAATTTCTGACTGTATGGCCTCATAAACTGCCCTGTCATAGTGTTTAATACAATCGCTATAATTAGTATCCCCTTGATAAACCGCCAGAAGAGGCTCAACGAAAGCGTAAATTTCTAACGGGACGCCATACTCTGTTAAGTCTAACTCTCTAACCATTAGTAAAGCATTATTATTAATATAAGGCAAATCTAACAAGTACTCTGTAATGTATTTACGAAACATTGATAAGTTGTCATATTCGACTTCGCCCTTAACGTCAAGGTTATAAGCTTCGAGAACTGTGACTCTTATGTCTTTATCTAAAATTTTAGAACTTTTCAACTTTTTAACACTTCTAATGTCAATCAGCAGGCTGCGTTTAATTCGATGACCTTGTTCTTTAGATTTTTTGTAACTATGAAAAGGGCGATTGATAATCTCATGAATAGGCATAGAGACCTCTGTACCACTATAATTGGCAATCTTAAAATTAGATTGGGTAATGTCGAAAATATGGCCGTTAATATTTTCTTCAGGAATGCTAATCCACTCGCCTAATGATATTAATTCATCCCGCCAGATAACATAACCTGAAATAAGATTATGCAACCAGTCTCGATTAAGATACATAATTGCCGCAGCGAGAGAACTGACGACAGCGGCCTCTGTTGGCAGCCATTGATGTGTGTATAGTACAATTAAAACATAGGTTATTATTACAGTAATAATGGCATCAATAACAAATTGTATTAAGCGCGCATGTGGCTCTATATCTACCAATGATCCAGCATGAAGACTATGGTTAATTCTTTCTGCATCGGGATCGCACGCTCTAAAATCAACCTCAGTTTTTTGCCTATGAATTTTTGCGTGAGGTAGTAGATTTTGCTCAATATAGTCCTTAGAAAATTTTACGTATTTAGATAGACAAACATACTGTGTTTTTTTTAATTCAACATCAAATTCTTTCTTGCTTCCATCTAGGCTATCCTTCAACAAGAATGCTTTTATTTTCTCTATTGAATCAAGTTTTTCCTCCGTAGAATGTTTTTTAAAAAGCTCTGGAGTATTATCAAGTTTATAGTCATCAAATATTCTATTTATTTCTCCTTTTCTATCTTTTTTACCAGCCTCATCAAGGTTTTCATGAAAATCATGATAGGTGTTAGCGTACTTGAAAGTCTCATAAATTTTTTCAGCATATTCATCAATACCCAGCCCTTCTCTTCGAGCATTGTAGATCAGTATGATTTTTATCAAACTACCTAGTAAAACCAAAACCATTGATAAAGTCACCGTGAATAATACCCAGTATTCTTTTTTAGTAATATGACTTTCAATCCAAAATATATTTGATTCGTCGTTACCAATTTTCAAAGAAAAATATTGTTTAAGTGATTTTGGATTTTCTTTATT
>JYMV01053226.1_pt1 | contig 10240 bp, 4 predicted proteins | sample 338911 | NCBI WGS metagenome assembly JYMV01 (sample SAMN03354496, study PRJNA234377) | hydrothermal vent metagenome | biome: Deep sea; feature: Hydrothermal plumes at the Eastern Lau Spreading Center, Western Pacific Ocean; material: Seawater | place: Tonga | collected 2009 | depth 2000 m m
TTTTATCCACACGGTAGTCCTTGACCCGATTCACTTGGATAACTCCAGGCACTTTAGCAACCTCCGAAAACATCCGTTTCAAATGCTCGAGGTCATTCACTTCAATGAAAAAATCGAAATTAGCCCTTTGATCGGATCCTTGGCGTATATTGGCAAGCGTAATATTAATATCGCATGAAGCTAAGACACGAGTTATTTCTGCCAATTGGCCGGGTTTGTCATCGGCTATGATTGAAATGCGAACAGAATGCGCCGCCTTAGGGTGATCTCCCCAAACAACATCAACGAATCTTTCAGGTTCGTTCCCCAGCGATTGAAGCTTTCTGCAATCAATGTGATGAACCGTTACCCCTCGTCCACGGGTGATATAACCGATGATGGGGTCTCCTGGAACCGGATGACAGCACTTGCTCACACGTAAAAGGACACCATCATCAAAACATTTCAGGCTGATAGCTCCGACCAGATCAGGAGTCTTCTCACGTAGCTTTACTCGGTCGGCTTCTTTTCGCTCCCTCTCCTCAATTTTTTCTCTAGGCAAAAGTTTATCAATTATCTGATGAGTTGAGACTTTACCTAAACCAATACTTCTTACCAAACTCTCAAGATTTGCAAATCCACTTGAACGAAGTGTCTCGTCAAAAACCTTTCCTTTTAAAAATTCCGAGGGGTCAACTTCATATTCTGCCAAGCTCTTATGCAACAAAGCCGTACCTAGACTAAGACTTTTCTCTTTTTCAACAGAGTTGATAAAATGTAAAATCTTACCACGAGCTTTAGATGTTTTTACAAATGAAAGCCAATTCCGATTAGGTTTCTGAGTTTTAGCAGTTTTTATTTCAACCCGATCACCATTCTTCAGTTTATATTGCAATGAAACTATTTTTCCATTGACCTTGGCTGCTGAACAATGGTCCCCAATATCAGTATGAACCGCATACGCAAAATCCACTGGGGTGGACCCGCGTTGCAGAGGAATAACACGACCTTCTGGTGTAAAAACGTATACTTCATTTGAAAACAAATCCACCTTAAAGGAGCTTATGAATTCTTTTGGATTCTTAAGCTCTTTATGGGTTTCCAAGAGATGACGTACCCAAGTCAACTGCTGATCCATAGATTGGTTTTTAAGATTTTTCCCTTCCTTATATTGCCAGTGAGCAGCGATTCCTTCCTCACAAACCCTATGCATTGTTTCAGTCCTAATCTGCACCTCCACGCGCTCTCCTTCGGGACCAATTACTGCAGTATGAAGAGATTGGTATAGGTTGGGTTTAGGCATCGCGATGTAATCTTTAAATCGGCCAGGAATGGGCTTCCATAGCGAATGGACTTGACCCAAAACTGAATAGCAATCTTTCAGGGAAGTTGTCAATATCCGCAATCCTGTAAGATCGTACAAATCGTTAAATTCAATTCCTTGTTGTTCCATTTTTTTATGTATACCGTATAAATGTTTGGAGCGCCCGACCACCTTCCCGGTAATTCCCGATGCCATCAATTCGTTTTCTAAAATAGTCCGAACTTTTTCAACATAGGACTCTCGCAAATTCTGACCACTAGCCAATTCGACACGAATCGATTCATGTTCATCAGGCATCATGTACATGAACGCGCCATCTTCCAACTCATCTTTCATCCACCCGATACCCAGACGGTTAGCAATGGGAACGAAGATGTCTAGGGTTTCACGCGCTATACGCTGTTGATCATCCGAACTAAGCGACCCGAGAGTTTTAATGTTATGCGCTCGATCGGCAAGTTTAATTAAGACCACACGAATGTCTTCTGACATGGCGAGAATCATCTTTCTGTAATTTTCAGCTTGGCTTTCTTCTTTACTGGAAAATTGAATTTGACTGATTTTGGTAACACCTTCTACCAAATGATAAATCTCGTCACCAAAAAACCTTCGAAGCTCTTCTGCTGTTAGGAGGGTGTCTTCAATCGTATCATGTAATAAACCAGCAGCAATAGTCTGCTCGTCCATTCTCAATCGTGTTAGATTAAACGCAACCTCAAGAGGGTGGGAAATATAAGCAGCGCCCGAACGACGGTGCTGATTCTGGTGAGCCTTGGCAGAATAAATATAGGCGCCCCATATGATATCTAGATCCGCATTGGGATGGTAACTTTTTACCGCATCGGCTATGTCTGCCAGATTCATAAAATAAACCCATTTTTACATTTCTACTCATCTTCACATAGTCTCAATCGCACAACCATGGACTAATCAACTGTTTTTGCTTGTGTTGCGCTGTTTCAAGAGTATAACCCTGATCTACCTATGTCAAATTTACTTTTATTAGGCCGCCTTTTGTAAGTAAAGTACATTTGCTTGTCTTAAGCCTATTCGCTAAACACAATTTAATAGCACTATAAATATGTTGCCAAAGAACATTCATACACTCCCACACACAATAATTATACTTAGCCCAGTAAACTAATGAGCGGCAAATCCACAGCAGCAAAAAAACTTTCCCTCGATGATCCACTCCAATTCATCAAGGGCGTCGGACCCAAAAGAGCTGACCTTCTTAAAAAAATCAATTTGGAGACTGTTTCCGACGCTCTTTTTTATCTTCCGTTTCGCTATGAAGATCGAACTCAGGTGAAAAAAATCACCGAACTTGTTCCTGGCGAAACAGTTTCCTTCTTCGGGAAAGTTGTTGATGCAGGAACCATTCGCATTGGACGTCGCAGAAAAATATTTGAGGCCTTGGTGCAAGATGACAGTGGCTTTGTGCGTGTCAAATGGTTTCAGTTCAATGAAGCTTATATGACAGAAAAAATAAAAGCAGGTAGAAAATTAATCTTTTCAGGGAAACCTACCCAGAACAAACGAGGCGGCGGGCTTGAAATAATTCATCCGAATACTGAAATTCAATCAGATGAAAGTTCAGGGTCACTAGAAATAGGCCGTATCGTTCCTGTCTATCATTCGACCGAGGGCCTGCACCTGAAGTCTTTACGGACAATCATGAAAAACGTAGTTGATGACTATAAAAATCTTATCGACGAGTTTCTTCCAGAAAAAATAATAAAACGGTACAAATTCTCCACTAGGAGCAAAGCTCTTCAAAGGGCACATTTTCCCCCTAGCGATGCTTCGATCAAACTTCTGGAAAAATTTCAGGATTCATCTCAAGCAAGGTTGATCTTTGAAGAATTTTTTCTACTCCAACTTGCCTTAGCGTTAAAAAAAAGACGCCTAGAAGTTGAGGAATGCGGGCAACCATTTAAAACTCGCGGTGAAATGATCCGCAAATTTCTCAAACTCCTAAAATTTGATTTGACCCAGGCGCAAAAAAGAGTGCTCGGAGAAATCATGAGCTACTTGGAAAGAAATGAACCAATGAACTTGCTCCTTCAGGGCGATGTGGGAAGTGGAAAAACCGTGGTAGCTCTAATCGCTTTGCTCACAGGAGTGGACAACGACTGTCAAACTGCACTTATGGCCCCAACTGAACTTCTGGCTGAACAACATTTTCTGAGTATCCGCCCATTCTGCGAAGCTTTAAACATAACAATCGCACTTGTCACCAGTTCTGGAACCGCTAAAGAAAAATCTCTTATACATAGTTGCATTGCAAACGGAACAACACAAATAATTGTCGGCACCCACGCTCTTATTCAAAAGAAAATAGAGTTCTCAAAGCTGGGACTAATTGTTGTTGACGAACAACACCGATTCGGGGTGTTGCAAAGAGACGCCCTAAGTAAGAAAGGCCTGACACCCCACGTTCTTATCATGACAGCAACACCTATTCCTCGCTCTCTAGCGCTTACACTTTATGGTGACATGAATGTTTCATTCTTAGATGAGTTCCCACCAGGACGAATACCTATTGAAACTAAACTCTTTTACAAAGACGCCCGTAATACCGCATACACTCTCTTAGAAAAAGAAATTAAAGAAGGCCGTCAGGCCTATGTAGTGTGCCCTCTCATTGAAGAGTCCGAGTCTATTGACTTAAAAGCGGCAATTGATGTTACCGATGAGTTGCAAAATAGAAGACTGCCTAATTTTAAAATCCAACTCATTCACGGAAAACTTAAAAAAGAAGAACGCCAAAAAATCATGGCTGAATTCAAAAATGGAAAAATAGATGTGCTAGTCGCCACAACGGTCATTGAGGTGGGCATCGATGTACCCAATGTAACTGTTATGTTAATCGAACACGCTGAAAGATTTGGTCTCGCCCAACTCCATCAGTTGCGAGGTCGAGTGGGACGCGGGAAACATGCGTCAAAATGTTTCCTCATCGCCAGTTATGCATTAACCGATGATGGGAAGGCCAGGCTAAGCGCAATTGTTAAATCACGAGACGGGTTCTCAATTGCCGAGGAAGACTTGCGCATACGGGGGCCAGGAGACTTCACAGGCACACGCCAATCGGGAATACCTTTACTGAGAGCCGGAAACCTATTGCGAGACATAAAACTATTGGAATTATCGAGGCGCGAAGCATTCGATCTTATCGAAAAAGATCCTCAACTGGAGGCACCCGAACACATTAAGCTAAAAGATGCTCTTCATCATACTTTTGGGAACCAGGCGAATCTGATGAAGGTTATCTAAAAAACGACCCTTGGTGCAGGACAATGAAAATAAAATATATCAAAAGGATCTTTTGACATTGCATCTCTAAAAAACATGAGCGCCGGTGTCATAGTAATTCATTATAAGACTTGGTTTACACCATGAATTTAACTACCAGATTAAAAGGTGACCCGAAGTTATTTTGGGAAATGATACTTCTAGTCTGCATGTATGGGGCCTATGCGGTACTTAATATTTGCAGGACAACAGTTGTCATATCAAGCCCAGCTATGCTAGACGACCCAGAGTTAGGACTCAATAAAACTATGTGGGGAGCTATTCTTGGTTGGGGAACTGCGGGAACACTAGTCGGGAAACTTACAACTGGAGTTATGGCCGATCGATTTGGAGGACGTAAAGTGTTTCTTATTTCCATCGGCTTTTGCATGTTGGCTACTGGAATATTTGGGATGATGTCCAAAGTTTTTTTCTTCTCCATTGCGTTTTTTATTGCCATGCTTGCAAAGTCAGCAGGTTGGCCTTCCATGGCAAATCTTATCAGGAGTTGGTATCCAAATTTTTGGCGCGGACGAGTCTGGGGAATCCTTTCCTCAAGCTCAATGTCAAGTTCTCTTTTCACATCCCTTGCAATGGGAAGTTTGTTGCTCGTGGTCTCTTGGCGCTGGGTAATTGCCTCATCTTTACCAATAGCAGGAATATTCACTTTGCTATTATTTTTCTACCTCAAGCAATCTCCTACTGATGTTGGATTGAAAGCCATGCCATCTGTAGACGAAGATGCCAATAACGATAACCCCCAAAAAGCCCACCACCTTGACAATGCAACTCTAGGCAAGGCGCTGATAAGTTTTATAAAAAGTTCTAGGTTCTGGTTGATCTGCCTAAGCATAATGTCTTTGACCATTCTCATGGCATTTCAGAGCTTCTTACCCCTATACCTAAAAGAAATGTTTAATCTTTCCCCGGGGAAAGCCGGTATCGCTTCGTCGGTTTTTCCATTAGGTTCGATGTTTTCTGTCGTCATAGGAGGTTTCATTTTTGATCAACTTACAAAGAAAAGGCGTATATTTGTGCTTGGTGGTATGATGACTTTAGCAACTGGGTGTATTGTTATTTTGTTATCGTTACCAGAGTCTAATATTCAAGAAGCTAGTTTGCTTTGGATCGCCTTGTCAGCAGTTATGGTTTTCGGCCTGATGATTGCGCCCTGCTATTTAATTCCAATGAGTGTGTTTTCTTTGGACTTTGGTGGTAAACATTGCGGTGTTCTTGTAGGTATAATCGATGCTGCAGGATACTCAGCTTCCATGATATTTGAGTTTTTGGGCGGTGCCGTAGCGGACCAAGTTGATGGTTGGCAGCAATTTCTTCACATCATACTCAATGTTTCGATTATTGGAACCATCACTCTGATTCTTTTTCTTGTCATTGATCATCGTTCTCTCTCCAAATCAAAAGGCATCGATTAAAAAAGATAAATAAAATAACCTTCCTCGCACAAAACTTATGCAGAAAGATCACACAAATTTTTCCTCTATCAAAGCGAAGCTTTAAACAATCATGCGCATTACGACCGCGGATAAAATTCTCGTTGCGGCACTGCTTATTTTAAACGGTTGGCTTTTTGCAAACTGGGGCACAGGATTCAGCAAAGGGGACTGGGTCGTAGTCACAGTCAACCAAAAGGTAACAACACTTGATCAAGACCAGACTACCTATGTCAAAGGACCACTTGGTCTAACAGAAATTGAAGTCAAAAAAGGACGTGCTCGTATCGTTCGCTCACCTTGTAAAAACAAGGTATGCATCAAGTCCGGATACATTCGCTATGCTGACCGACTTGCTGCATGCATTCCCAATCGTGTCGTGGTTCGAATCGTCGGCAAAAACCATCGTGGCGTCGACGCCGTGGTAGGTTAATCTATTACCATGCAAACAAAAACTGCTTCTTACAAAGAACAGAGGGAATAAACAGATCCCCTACAAACACAATGAAACGAACTATCTATCTTTTTATCTGCTTTTCCTGTTTCGTAATCGTTTCTTCTGCATTCGCGTCAAACTCTCTAATCCACCATGCGTTAACTGTATCGCTTGACCCCGCACAATCCATCGCAAGAATCCATGATGTCATAACAATCCCACGCAGTATCATCCAATCTAGTTCTAATTTCAGATTAAGCAAAAATTCAAAAATAAAGCAGATTACGTTTAATGGAGAAAACATCTCATCTGCGGTCTCTGGTGATGGTTTTTTAAAATTCAAACTCCCAAAACATGCAAAAGAAGGTGTGGTGGGACCATCTAAACTAGTCTGTACCTACACTATTCCCCTAGCAATTGCCAAGAGCAACATGGAAACCTTGTTCATTTCGGGCAAGGACTCTTTCTATCCACAACCAGAAATTAAAGACAAAACAGAATTCAAAATCACCTTTCAAATAGAGATCCAAACACCCTCAAATATAAAAGTAGTAAGCCAGGGAGAAAAGTTAAAAGATATTGTAGAAAAAAAAAGAAGAACGGTCGTATGGAAAGAAAGTAAACCGCAAGAAGAAATTTTGATCATAGTCGATCATTATCACGAGTTTTCAAGTAATCATGGAGCAATAGCACTGTATGCCTACCTTCGCGATCATGATAAAGATTTGGCTAAAAGGTATTTCAAAGCAACCAAATCCTACATTGACCTATACTCCAAACTGATCGCCCCATATCCGTACAAAAAATTTGCCTTAGTTGAAAATTCAAGGCAAACCGGATATGGGATGCCATCGTTTACGCTACTCGGATCACGTGTGATCCGTTTCCCATTCATTCTGCACACGTCGTACCCTCACGAAATTTTACATAACTGGTTTGGTAATGGAGTTTACATTCGCCCTGATTCTGGGAATTGGGCGGAAGGATTAACTAGCTACCTTGCTGATCACCTGCTACTCGAACAAAACGGCAAGGGTAGGCAGTACCGGTTTCAGGAACTAATGAAGTATTCGAGTTATGTTAACGAAACAAACGATTTCCCTCTGATGAAATTTAAGGGACGCGATAGTATGACTTCGCAGGCAATAGGTTACGGAAAAATGTTAATGGTTTTTCATATGCTCCGCCTCGAAGTAGGCGATACCATTTTCCTTAAAGCTTTACGCGACTTTTATAATAGAAACCAATTCCCCTCGTTTGAAGGTGTAAGTGGACGCAATTTGGGAAAATTTTTCAACCAGTGGATATCACGTAAGGGGGCTCCAAAACTAAAACTTTTCTCAGCATCACAGACTAAACAAAACGGAACTCATCTGTTAAAGCTGGAAACCAGGCAGACACAATCTGATCCCACCTTTACATTCAAACTTCCTGTCGCCGTGTGGCTAACAGGTAAACAAAAACCCATAATTAAAAATATAAATATCACGAACAAAAAAAACATCTCTCTTTTTTCTTTTACCAAAAAACCTCTCAAAGTTTTGCTCGACCCTTATCATGAAGTGTTTCGTCGTTTGAACCCAAAAGAAGTACCACCTAATTTAGGAAAAGCTTATGGATCAGAAATAAAAACAGCCCTATTCCCAGAAAGTAATTATTCGAATGAACTAATCAGCGGCTACAAACTTTTTTACAAGTCAATAGAATCCACATTCAGCCCGCCGCATATTAATTTTAAGGACAACTCTCGGGACATGAAAGCAACTAGTAATTTATGGGTATTTGGGAAAAACAACAATCTGTTCAATGAAATTAAGTCCCAACTCAGTCAATACGACGTAAAAATCAACGATCAAGGGATAACCCTTGGGGAAAGCTATTTTAAGTGGGGAAACCACAGCTTTGTTTTCGCCCTCAGCCATCACAACTTTGATAACAAACAAATGGTATGGCTTATTTCACCGTCCAAAAAAAGCATTCCCGGATTGATTCGCAAATTACCTCACTACGGTAAATATGGATACCTTATATTTAAAGGAAACGAACCAGAGAACGTGGCTAAGGGCACATGGCCGTCTAGTCCAGTGGGGCTCGATCACACATTCACAAAGGGTACCTACCCTTTATTCCCAAAAGCGCCTTTAGTTAAAAAAAAATTAAACTAGAAAAATAGTTGGAAGTTGATTCAGTAAAAATTCGTTTCGTATAGATATGAATTGAATGGTGTTATGTGATTTTAACTATGCTGTGCTCTAATTTTAAAATCTGATTCGGTTTATAACACCCATAACATCTTGAAGCCTTGGTATAGTTTGCAGCCCATCGTTGTAGGGGAATAGACCATCAAACTCCTTTTTTTTGATTTCTGAAAATATTTCTCGAAGACCTTCAGCAAATGACATATCAGATTCATTTAAGGTAAATTGCAGTTGTCTAAGAATCCATCCACACAATGAAAGCTGTCCCTCTTCTGCAATCTGCTCTATGTAACGGACGTCAATTTCCATCTCTCCCAGTGTCAACGTGTCCAGCCCTGTGGTTCGAATCCGCGCCTCCCTTTTTCCTTTGCTAAATTTTAATCTAGATATGTCCCACCGCCTTTCACAAATTGGAGGGAACGGAAATGTCGTTTCTTTTTTTCTCTGACCCGGATTCTTTTTAACAAGGCGCTTTGCTTCCTCGGTAACCACTCGAGGTTGAAATTTTTCCATAGTGATAACATTGTCTGCTGGGTCAAAATAATCACCACTACCACCCATAACAAGAATCACGCTGACGCCATGAATTTTATTAACCTCCTGAATTCGATCGAGAAACGGGGTGATTGGCTCCTTAGCTTTTGCAACCAGCATCTGCATTCTTTCGTCGCGAATCATGAAGTTCGTTGCACATGTATCCTCATCCATAAGCAATAACTTTGAACCTACTTCTAAAGCTTCTAGAATATTGACAGCCTGTGAGGTAGATCCGCTGGCAGATTGCGTTGAAAATTTTTCAGTGGAGTGGATTCTAGGCAAGCTATCCATGAATGCAGATACGTTGACAGCGCTAACTGCCCGCCCATCTTCTGCTCTTATTTTTGCTGCGCTAGGAAGAGTCGCTATGCGCTCACGTCCATCTCCGGCTAAATGAGGGTAAACCGCGTCTTGAATTGCTCGAAGTAATGTGCTTTTACCGTGAAAACCGCCTCCAACTATTAAGGTAATTCCTCTAGGTATAGCCATTCCTTCTGTTTTCCCCGCGTGCGGTAGTTCGATCGATTTCTTCAATCCTTTCGGAGCTTCAAAAATAGTTCTCTCACCTAAAAGGGGAGTATCACTTGCTCCTGATGAACGTGGCAAGTTAGACCCGTTAGCGACGAATGCCACCCAATTATTCCTCTTAAGTTCTGATTGAAGAAATTGATAATCTTCCAAAGTTTCAATGGAACGACTTAATTCGTTCTTATCAAGCGAAGATGCTATAAGCGACTTTTGCCAAATCGCAGGGAGTACTCCTGAAAAAAGTTTAAGACATTCCTTCCCTAAAACTTTTCGACCCTGTGCAGGAAGACCGGCAAACATGATTAACTGCAACCTCGATGATTTTACTAAAATACCACTACGCTTTAGAATCTTTTGCCCTGGTGTTTGAACTTGAACCTTTCCACTTTTTCCAGAACCTTTTACATGGATTTTATTAATCGTAATAAAGTGATTTACTCGACGAAGCAAATGATCTTCTAGTGCTAGTTCTCGAGTTGGGTTATTGAAT
>JYMV01016940.1_pt1 | contig 10239 bp, 15 predicted proteins | sample 338911 | NCBI WGS metagenome assembly JYMV01 (sample SAMN03354496, study PRJNA234377) | hydrothermal vent metagenome | biome: Deep sea; feature: Hydrothermal plumes at the Eastern Lau Spreading Center, Western Pacific Ocean; material: Seawater | place: Tonga | collected 2009 | depth 2000 m m
CACCAACTTGTTTAAGTGGTGCTTTACTTTTAGGGCAAACCAGCAATTTTAATAATGCTTTATCAATCATAATTTGTTAGTCAACTTAGTCAAAAAATCATCGCTCAAATCAGCATCAACCTGTAAATACCACATCTGCTGAGTTGCGAAATCCTTACATTTTACACAATCCTTGGCGGTCATAATAATAGGATAATTCCCTTCAAATTCCAAATCTTTTTGTGTGAAAAGATGGTGATCGGCAAAAGCATGGTTCTGCGCATTCACACCAAGCTCAACTAGGCTGTCAAAAAAACGCTGTGGATGACCAATACCTGCAATGGCATGGCAAGTTTGATTAGCAAAAAAATCCAAAGGTTTTTGTTCATTAGTGACTACATTTATAAAAGCTTTTGGTACTAATCCTGAAGGAATTTCACCCGCATACAATGCGCCATTATTAATCACGAAATCAACTGATTTGAGTCTTGATTCTGATTCTCTGAGCGGTCCAGCTGGTAAGAAAAAACCATTACCAAAACGTCGTTGTCCATCAACCACAACAATTTCAACACTTCTACCCATAGCATAGTGTTGTAAACCATCATCGCTAATAATTAAATCTACATGATGATTCGTTATCAAATCTTTCACAGCTTGAGATCGATCTTTATTGATTATCACTGGAACTTGGGTTTGGGTAGCAATCAGTAGTGGCTCATCACCTGACTTGCTGGCTTGGATGTCTTGACTGACCAACAAACTACCTTGTTGATGTGCGCCACCGTAACCACGAGAAACTACACCGACTTGCTTACCCTGCTGTTTAAAGTAATTAACCAGTGCAATCACAATAGGAGTTTTTCCACTACCGCCCACGGTAATATTGCCCACTACAATCACTGGTACATCGAAATGATGTGTGGCGATAAGCCCTATTCGATACAAGCGCCTTCTAAGAGAAGATAAAAGATAAAAAACACCTGCGATTGGTAACAATAAATAATTAACAATACCGCGGGTATTTAAGTCCATGGTTTGTTACTTAAAACACTCACTGTCAGTGACATACTTTTTCTCAGTATATCTAAGCACACCAGCAGAAATCACCAGTATCAAAATAGAAATAACCATAATTAATAGATTAAGTTTATCATTTGTCATTAATGATTTCATGTCAATCACCATAAACCGGGTAATAGCAGTAACTGCAATAAATATCAGAAAGATCACTGGCAGGCGATGGGTTTTAAAATAAATACCCGTCATTGCACCCAGCTCTAAATAGATAAACAATAAAAGAATATCTTTAAGTGATGCAAAACCAGATTCCTGTTGCATAATAATGAGATATTCAGCGATAGCTGACCACACGATGGTACCGCCAATCACAAATAAACCCACCACATGAAATGTTTCAATTAACAAATCACCCAATTGATCAATTTTACTTTTAATTGTTGAATCTGACATGTATTCCCCTTTGTTTACCTTTAAAGTGCTAATTATGACAAAATATCATCACCATGAGTGTTGAATTTAATATTTCTAACCAATATTTGCGTTCCAATCGAAAGAAAGGCTTTGTTTCTTTTATTTCTGGTGTCTCTATGATGGGGCTAATTCTGGGGGTCATGACCCTGATTACGGTTTTATCAGTCATGAACGGTTTTCACAAAGAGCTCAGAGATAGGGTACTGAGTGCTATCTCGCATTCAACCATTAGCGAATATGGCGGTACACTCAATAATTGGCAAGAACTCAGGCTAACCATTAACAAAAACCCACAAGTTCGCCTTATATTGAGCGTTATGGCCTATTAAGTATCAATGGTAGAGCGCAAGGTATCAGTGTTCGAGGTGTAGACCCAGATCTGGAAAAAAATACCTCGATCTTACTAGACAACATCACAGATGGAAACTCTGATTTGGAGGGGTCTAAAATCCTAATTGGCTCAGGCTTAGCATTACAACTTGGTGCAACCGTTGGCGATAAGATTATCCTGCTCACACCAGAGATTTCTGCCAGTATTATCGGCATTCAGCCCCGGTTTAAACGCTTTACAGTCAGTGGCATCTTTGATGCAGGCATTAATGAATATGACAACAACTTAGCCTTTATTCATCTTGATCAAGCACAAAAACTGTATTCGATGAAAGGTTTGGTATCGGGTATTCGTCTCAAGGTAGATGATTTATTCCAAGCTAAAGAAATTACCAACAAAGTGGTTAAGGATCTTGATAGTGCACGCTATTATGGAGTTGATTGGACGCAGAAAAAAGCCAATTTTATCAAAGCACTTAATCTTGAAAAACAGATGATTGGTATCATCTTGTCGCTGATTATTGCAGTAGCTGCTTTTAATATTGTTTCGATGATGGTAATGGTAGTAACTGACAAAAAAGCCGATATTGCCATTCTAAGAACCATCGGTATGACGCCACAACGTATTGTTAGAGTGTTTTTCTATCAGGGTCTCACCATTGGCGTGGTTGGTATTGTCGTTGGGGTGATTCTAGGTATCGTGCTCTCGCTTAATATCGAATCCGTTGTGAGTAGTATTGAATCTATGCTGGGTTTTCAATTTTTTCCTAAAGACGTGTTCTACATTAACCGCTTCCCTTCTGAAATCCATTTAACCGATGTCATTAAGGTTGCTATCGGTGCCTTTATTTTGGTAATTCTCGCTTCTATTTACCCTGCAAAACGTGCAGGTAAAATTGAAATATCTAAGGTACTAAATCATGAGTAATATTATTGAATGTCAAGATCTTAGCTACAGCTACAATGATGGCAAGCTTGAAACATCTAGGGGAATCTATCGCTATTTTAGGTCAATCAGGTTGTGGCAAGTCCACCTTACTAAATTTATTGGGTGGCATGAGCCAACCAAGTGCTGGCAAAGTACTATTGAATAATGTTGATTTAGCCCAACTTGATGAAGAACATACCACACTGCTTCGTGCCGAGCATTTAGGCTTTGTCTATCAATTTCATCACTTGTTAAAAGATTTTAGTGCACTTGATAATGTAGCAATGCCACTATTGATACGCGATAATGATAAACAATCTGCCAACAAGCAGGCCAGTGAATTACTTTCAAATATTGGTCTTCAAAACAAATTAAATCACCGACCATCTGAACTTTCAGGGGGTGAACGTCAACGTGTTGCCATTGCACGAGCCTTAATTACCAACCCTAGTTGCCTATTGGCTGATGAGCCAACAGGCAACTTGGATGCTAAAAATGCCGCTGACGTGTTAGCATTGATGGTTGAACTAAACCAGGCACAAAACTCAGCATTGGTGATGGTAACGCACGATCAGATGATTGCACAGAAAATGCAGAGGGTTTTAGTATTGGAAGATGGGCGACTTAACGAATCTTAGTGTCGGTTCTGACTAGGATGTTATTTTCATCCACATAGCACAGTCTTGGTGCATAATCTTTAAGTTCTTTTTCATCATAAGTGGCATAAGCAGCAATGATGAGTAAATCACCCACATCAGCTTTGTGTGCAGCTGCACCATTTACTGAAATAACACCAGAATTGTCTTTGCCACGAATTGCATAAGTGATAAAACGATTGCCATTATTAATGTTGTAAATTTGGATTTGCTCAAAAGAACCAATACCGGCTGCATCTAAGAGTACGCCATCAATCTCACACGAACCCTCATAATCCACTTCACTCGCAGTGGTAGTGACTCGATGTAGTTTGGCTCTTAGAAATGTTCTTTGCATGATACGCAGAGATTAACCTAAGAACTGAATCATAATGCCCGCAGCAATGGCCGAGCCAATTACACCGGCAACATTAGGTCCCATCGCATGCATTAGTAAGAAGTTATGTGGGTTCGACTCTAAGCCAACCTTATTAGAAACACGTGCTGCCATCGGTACTGCAGAAACACCAGCAGAACCAATTAAAGGATTGATTTTATGCTTACTAAATACATTCATGAGTTTTGCCATTAGCAAACCACAAGCGGTTCCAATCGCGAAAGCTACCATGCCTAATAATAAAATACCTAACGTGTCTAATTGCAAAAATGTATCAGCCATCAACTTTGAACCTACTGCCAAACCTAAAAAGATAGTGACAATATTAATCAAGGCATTTTGAGTGGTGTCACTTAAGCGATCAACTACGCCAGATTCCTTCATTAAATTACCGAAAGCGAACATACCTAATAATGGCGCCGCGTCTGGTAGTAATAATGCCACCAGCATGAGTAGCATCACTGGGAAAATAATTTTCTCAGCTTTAGATACTTCTCTAAGTTGTACCATTTCAATTTGACGCTCTTTTTCGCTAGTTAATGCGCGCATAATTGGTGGCTGGATTAGTGGCACTAAGGCCATGTAAGAATAAGATGCAACTGCAATGGCGCCAAGTAAATCAGGTGCTAATTTTGAAGCCACATAAATACTGGTTGGTCCATCAGCGCCACCAATAATACCGATTGCTGCCGCATCAGACACCAACTGCTGTTAGGCCAACGGCACCCAATAATGTAGCAAAAATTCCAAACTGTGCGGCGGCACCCAATAACAAGGTTTTTGGATTAGCTAATAACGGGCCGAAATCAGTCAGTGCGCCCACACCCATAAAGATAATCAGTGGAAATGCACCGGATTCAATACCCACCACATAAAACACATGTAAGATACCATTGCCTTCAGCAATGCCTGCACCGGGAATATTGGCTAAAATCGCACCAAAACCAATTGGTAATAATAACAATGGCTCAAAATTTTTAATAATGGCCAAATACAAAAGTAGCATACCCACTAACAACATTAGGCCTTGACCCCATGCCATCTGATGTAAACCAGTATTAATCCAAAGTGTATGTAATTGTTCCATATTAAATTATGCTAGTGTTAATAAAGTTTGACCCACTGTCACAGCATCACCCTCTTTCACGCTAATCCCAACTACGACACCAGCTCTAGCCGCTCTGATTTCAGTTTCCATCTTCATCGCTTCTAAAATCACTAATACATCGCCTTCATCTACTTTTTGATGAGGCTCAACCATCACCTTCCAAATATTACCAGATAGTGGTGCGCCAATTGCTTCACCCTCTGTTGGTGCTGCTGCATCGGTCAAAATTTCTTTTTCAACCGGTGCGTGTTCTGGTGCACCGGTATCAGACGCTGCTTTCATTGAAGTAATCTCACCACCGGCAGAAACTTGAACAGAATACGAAGTGCCTTTAAATGAAACTGTATACGTGCCTTCTTCGCTATCAGACTTAGTAGTACAATCATCTGTCATTTGTGGCGCTGGCTCGAAGAAATCAGGATTATCACGATTTTCTAAAAATGAAATACCAACTTGTGGGAATAAGGCATAAGTCAATAAATCATCAATCTTATTCTTGGCTAAGGTGATACCCTTGTCAGCCACAATGGTGTCAAATTCTTGTTCAAGAATGTGCATTTCTGGTGCAATGTTGTCAGCTGGTCTGCAAGTAATTGGTGTATCACCTTCCAACACTTTGGCTTGCAATGCTTGATCAACAGGTGCTGGTGTTGCTCCGTATTCGCCTTTTAATACACCGACAGACTCTTTAGTAACGGTTTTATAACGCTCGCCCGTTAATACATTAAGCACCGCCTGTGTGCCTACAATTTGTGAAGTTGGTGTCACCAGTGGAATATAACCAAGATCTTTACGTACACGTGGGATTTCTGTCAACACTTCGTCCATCTTGTCGGTTGCATTTTGCTCACGCAATTGATTCTCCATGTTGGTCAACATGCCGCCTGGAACCTGAGATATTAAAATCCTAGAGTCTACCCCCCTGAGTGAACCTTCGAATTTAGCATATTTACAACGAATTGGTCTAAAGTAAGCATCAATTTCTGCAAGTTTTTCTAAATCTAAGCCAGTTTTTCTAGGGCTATTTTCTAAAATAGACACCACTGAGTTTGTCGCAGAATGACCGTAAGTCATACTCATTGAGCCAATTGCTGTATCCACTCGATCAATACCTGCTTCAACTGCTTTAATAATAGTGGCTGTAGAAAGTCCTGTGGTTGCATGAGCATGCAACTGAATAGGGATATCAATAGTCTCTTTTAATTCTTTAACTAGGTCATAAGCCACATACGGTTGCAATAAACCCGCCATGTCTTTAATGCACAATGAGTGTGCGCCCATATCCTCGATTTCTTTAGCCATATCAATCCACATTTGTTTCGTGTGCACTGGGCTGACTGTGTAAGAGATTGTGCCTTGAGCATGCTGGCCTAATTTAATGGTTTGATCAATGGCAGTTTTAAGATTACGCACGTCATTCATCGCATCAAAGATACGAAAAACACTCACGCCATTCTCGGCACAACGATCAACAAATTTGCGTACTACATCATCGCTATAATGACGATAACCTAATAAATTCTGTCCTCTAAGCAGCATTTGCTGAGGCGTTTTAGGCATAACTTTTTTAATTTCTCTAATTCTATCCCAAGGATCCTCACCCAAATAACGAATACACGAATCAAAGGTAGCGCCACCCCAGGATTCCATTGACCAATAGCCAATCTTATCCAGCTTATCAGCAATTGGTAACATGTCGTCAATACGCATACGTGTTGCAAGCAATGACTGATGTGCATCTCTAAAAACAAGCTCGGTAATCTCAACAGGCTTGCCTTTTGAATTGTTAGATTTTGTAGTGATATTTTTTAAGAACTTTAACATCTTGTTACGCCCCTCTGTGCATCTTGATGGCTTGCTCAATAACAAACTTAGTCTCTTCGTCTAACTCATCTTTTAAGCTTAAATTATCGTCATGATGAGTGTCATCATCTTGCGCTTGTTGGCTCATTCTTTGAATAATAATAGACATCAACTTGGTAACAAATACCAGCAAAGTCAAAAACAAAAACACAAATCCCATACCAAACAAGGTAAGGTTGATTGCTTCTGCTATAAGATTAGATTGTTCCATATTATTCTTTCATATTAATTGGTACCGATGGACGGGGTCGAACCGTCACTCCCGCAAAGGAACCGGATTTTGAATCCGGCGTGTCTACCAATTCCACCACATCGGCTTATTTGTGTCTAAAGGTAATTCTTCCTTTGGTTAAATCATAAGGTGTCATTTCTACCGTGACTTTGTCACCCGGCAATATACGAATATAGTGTTTGCGAATTTTCCCAGAAATATGGGCCAATACGCTGTGTCCATTCTCTAATTCAACGGTAAAAGTCGTATTGGGTAGCTTTTCTTTAACCACACCTTCTAATTCAATATAATCGCTTTTTGACATCTAGTTATCTTTATCTCAATTTAGTAAATGCAATTATTTTACCCGATTGTAGGCGGTCTAGCATAAAAAGGGAAAACCTCTGCACACACATGAATCAGTTATAATTATGGCATTTTTACCAACTGTATCAAACATTAATGAACATAAGTTTTGAATTTTTCCCACCTAGAACTGACAAAGGTAAGCAAACCTTGGCACAAGTTCGAGAAGAATTAAGTGTAATTAATCCTGAATACTTTTCGGTGACTTTTGGCGCCGGCGGTTCGACGCAAGATGCTACGTTGGAAACGGTATTAGACATTCAAAAAAATGATGGTATTCCAGCAGCACCCCACCTATCTTGCATTGGTTCTGAAAAAAGTAAAATTATTGAGCTACTTGACCAGTATAAAGCTGCCGGTATTAATCGCATTGTTGCCTTACGTGGCGACATTCCTTCTGGTGTGCGTGATATTGGCGATTTTCATTATGCCAATGAATTAGTCACATTCATCAAATCTGAATACAATGATCACTTTCGTATTGAAGTTGCCGCCTATCCAGAAGTACATCCTCAGGCCAAAAATATTCAAACTGACCTTAAGTATTTTGCTAATAAAGTCAATGCTGGCGCCGACGCTGCCATTACCCAATACTTTTATAATGCCGATGCTTATTTTAGATTTAGAGATGAAGTTGAAAAATTGGGTATCGACGTGCCTATCATACCGGGCATTATGCCAATCACCAACTACACACAATTGGTAAGGTTCTCTAATATGTGTGGTGCAGAGATTCCAAAATGGATCTTAGAGAGGATGAAGCTTTATGAAGATGACTTAGAATCACTTAGATCATTCGGCACCGAAGTAGTGTCTAACTTATGTCAGACCCTTAAAAACCAAGGTGTAGATAACTTTCATTTTTATTCGATGAATCGAGCTAACCCATCATTATTGATTGCACAAAACTTGGTTTAATGTTGCTTACCAACCCAATCTTGGAGTTGGTGTAAAGGCGCTTTATCCTCATCAGAATGGCACTGTTCTTCAAGTATTGCTAGACGTTCAGTTAATTCTTCAAAAACCACTTCATAATGCTGATTTTTAATTTCTTCTTTATAAAGTTTAGTTTTTAATGTCGAAATCACGCTCTTAAGTGCTTTTTCGTTTTCAGATTGTGCCGCATCAACAGAGCCCACTTTAAAAATAGCATCATCTTTAATTTGCTGCATTTTTTTAAGGCGCTTGTCTTGTTCAGAATCAAAATTGAGACTGGGGTAGGCCAATCTTAAACTATCAACGGTGACATATCCTTCATGGGTTTGTAATTTACCACTGTTGATTTGAGCTTGAATATCAAAACGACTAATACCCAACATTTTCGCTGCCTTCGACACACTTAACTTAACCATCCTACCTTCTCTCCAAAAAAAAATAAGCTACAGTTAACAAATTAACTGTGTTTTATCAATTTGTCAAGTTTATTAGTATTCTATGAAATCGAGTCTATCGCTTTCACAAGGCCCTCATCGTTAGTTTTTTGTGCAACTTCAATCTGATTAAAGCCAATAGATTGTGCATAGATTTTAATTCTTTCACTAAGTACAATCAATGGGTAGTGCTTAATAGATTGCACTGCATCAGCATTGATTTGTTCGATCATCGCCATCATGGTTGATAAATTTTCAACACTGGTAATACACCCTTGTCATTGTTTAAAAACTGGGTTAATACTTCATGATGAGAGGGTGCTATCTTGCATTGGGTACGCTCGTAAACTTCAATATACTCAACTATGTTGTTTTTACCCAAACCCTCTTTTAAGGTCTCTCTACCGCCTTTACCTCTAAAAATTAAAATCTCTTTATTAGACAATTGTCTAATTTCTTTCATTGCCAGTAATGATTCACTAGAAGCTTTTTCTGCTGGAAATGCATCAACTTTAAACCCATAGTTGTTGATTTTTTTTGCAGTGGCAGCACCCACAGCAAAAATCTGGCCGTGATGATGATTTAAAGAGCTTAATACTTCCAAACCATAATCAACTGCATTGGCACTGATAAAAATAAGCGCATCATAATGTTCTTTTAATGGGGTACTCTTTAATGCTTCAATTCTCAAAGTAGGGAATAAAAGTGGTTGATGACCACTGTTCATAACCAGGGCCTCTAATGACTTAACTTGTTTCAGAGGTCGAGTCAATAAGATGTTCAAAATCCTAATAACTCGGCAATAATACGAATTTTGTTCAATGTTTCACTTTCTGCGAACTTACAAATAAGTATGGTTCTGGCGTTGATACCCGACACTTTTTCAATATAGGCGCGCATTTGTTTTTCATCCCAAACCTCAGAAGAAAACAAAACAGGATTTTGATTAAAAAATAAATACTGTTCATTCACCAAAGCCTCTTTTAGGCCAAGTTTAAGCGGTTTAGAAGACTGAAAACAGACTCGATAACCTTCTAACAAACCCATCACCATCTTAGTAGGTGTTTTATCAACTTCACAAAACAAGGTGAAATGTTGTTGGTAGTCAACCACACTAGATAACAATGTAGCCAATTGCTTGGTGTCTATTAATTGCGCTTGCTCAATCGATAAAACCAACTCAAATTCTTCCTCAGTTTCTTCTAAATCTTCAAAAATTTGATCTAAATCTTCATCGGTATCAATTGGCAAAGACAATGCTTTGAACATGGTGGAATAATAATCAAATCGCCATTCTGATGGCATGTCATCAGGATAAAAATCATCCTGCAGATCTAAACTACTTCTGCCAATTAAAAATTCTGTTTCACTCATTAGCACTCAATCCATTTATAATAGGTGGAAAATTACATAGTATACAAAATATGGCAGATATTCTACTACCAATTATTGCTCTATTATCAGGATTTGCGCTTTTAATTTGGAGTGCCGATGAATTCACTGAAAATGGTGCAAAAATTGCCAACATTTTTAATATATCGCCACTGATTATTGGTTT
>JYMV01031844.1_pt1 | contig 10239 bp, 12 predicted proteins | sample 338911 | NCBI WGS metagenome assembly JYMV01 (sample SAMN03354496, study PRJNA234377) | hydrothermal vent metagenome | biome: Deep sea; feature: Hydrothermal plumes at the Eastern Lau Spreading Center, Western Pacific Ocean; material: Seawater | place: Tonga | collected 2009 | depth 2000 m m
GCGCGCGCGGCAGACAATCAAGACAGGGAATTTGAAGCGCTTGTTGGTGTCTCACTTAAGGTGTTTGAACCCTTACTCATTGTATCGATGGCAGGCATAGTTCTGTTTATCGTAATGGCAATATTGCAGCCAATTTTAGCATTGAACAACATGGTGAATATTTAATGAAAACGTTAAATCGCAGTACTGGTTTCAGTTTAATCGAAGTCATGGTAGTACTTCTTATCATTGGCATTATGGCGTCTATGGTAGCCCCCCAAATTTTGGGTAACCAAGAAGAAGCGCAGTTGAAAAAGGCGGCTGTTGATATTCAGCAAATGGAAAGTGCCCTTGAAATGTACAAGCTTCGCAACAACCGTTTTCCTACCACTGAACAGGGTTTGGAAGCGTTGGTGACCGCTCCAACTATCGACCCTATTCCACGCAACTATCCTGAAGGTGGCTTTATCAAGCGCTTGCCTGAAGATCCGTGGGGTAATCCTTACGCACTAATTAGCCCAGGGGAACTCGGTGTAGTCGATATCTTTTCTAACGGACCAGATGGTGAACCAGGCACTGATGATGACATTGGTAACTGGAACATTAACGAATATCTAAACTAAGTTATGCACGGGCGCAGCTGTACACAACATTCATCAGCAGGCTTTACACTATTAGAAGTCATGCTTGTACTGCTGCTTATTGGTTTGTCGGCAGGCTATGTCATGTTCAATGCTTTTGGCGCTAGCCAGTCAGACCTATTAAAAGACCAAGCACAACGCATGCAAATCATCGTTGATATGGCCAGTGATTATGCTGTGCTCAATCAGCAACAGTTAGGTGTTCGCATCGAGGAAAACGACAACGCGTATTACTTCGTTTACCTTGATGAAAATGACAAATGGCAACGTGTAGAAGACGAAGATATCTATGCAACCCATACGTTACCGGAACAGTTCAGCATGTCTTTGAATTTAGACGACTTGCCTTGGGATGTGGAAGACCGGCTGTTTGATAGAGAGCTGTTTGACGAGAACTTAAGTGTGTCAGAAGACGGGGTTGAAATAGGTAACGAGGAAGAAGAGCAATTACCACCACCTCAAATTTTGATCATGTCCAGCGGTGAAATTACGCCTTTTACTTTGTCCTTTAACTACGAAGGCGAGCGGGGAGAAATGCCCGTTTACTTCAGTTTACAAAATCAAGATTTGCCCCCCTTAGCATTAGAAGGGCCATTGGATCGCCCTCTGTGAACGCACCTTTATCAACACCAAAAACACAACGAGGCATGACACTATTAGAAGTCATGGTTGCGTTACTTATTTTCGCAATGACAGGCACCGCCATATTGAAAGCGGCGGGAGACCATCTATCAAGTGTTGGACAAGTTGAAGCAGTTACCTTTGCCAATTGGGTCGCCAGTAACCGGTTAAGCCAATTACAGTTAGAGACCACATGGCCTCCAAAAAACAACGTCAAAGGCAATATGGAAATGGCGGATCGCACTTGGTACTGGCGACAAAGTGTTACCAAAACCAATGACGATGACTTACGCGCTGTCACCATCTATGTTGGCGAAGATAAAGAGTACGCCAGCTCTGTTACATCGGTCACCACGTTTGTTGCAAAACCAACGTCGAAGAATTAAAGGACTGGTATGCAACGCGGCTTCACACTTATAGAAATACTTATTGCCATGGCGATTTTCACGTTAATTGGCCTTGCTTCTACTGGGTTACTCACTACAGTTATCGACAGTAATGATATTTCTGAAGAACGATTTCACAAGCTTCAGGCTCTGCAACGTGCAGTTACCACAATAGAGCGCGACTTGCAGCAAGCGGTAGCACGTTCCATTCGTGTTGATGGAGAAAAGCGCTCAGTGGTTATGGCTGGCGGAAAAGTTGATGGCAGTGATGATGATGGCATTGGCTTTGTTCGAGGAGGGTGGCATAACCCACAACAAATGCTTCCACGCAGTACATTACAGTATGTAGCCTATCGCCTGCGTGACAATAGACTCGAACGTTTATACAGCACCTATGTCGACAATGTAATTGGCTATGAGCCCAAGATAAGAGTGCTTTTAGAGGATATTGACGGCTTTAAAGTCGAGTTTAAAACCAGTCAGGGCAGTAAAAACGAAGCAGAAGCCAAATGGAATGAAAGCTATCAGGGCTCCGTATTACCCCTCGCCGTTGCCGTTGAGTTTGTCAGCCGCGACTTTGGCACAATTCGCCGTGAATTTACTTTAACGACGAGTGTGCAATGAACATGAAACTTTATCGTCCATCTCGCAAGCCAATGCAATCCAAGCCGCCCAGTAAGCAAAAAGGTGTGGCGCTGATGATTGTACTAATGATAGTTGCATTTGTTGCTGTGCTTGCTACAGAAATGGGAACGCGATTGCAGCTACAAGTTCAGCGCACCATGAACTTAAAAGACAGTAACCAAGCATACTGGTATGCCATGGGCGCTGAAGCCTTCGCTCGCAAGTCAATTTTAACCCTAGTCACCGAAAGCCCCGATGTTATTTCCTTAGATCAGCCTTGGGCCCAAGAGTTTAATTATCCACTAGAAAATGGCGGCCTAACGGCACATCTGGAAGACTTACAAGCCTGCTTTAATTTAAATGCAATAACCTCTGGTAGCGCAAGCACAGATACGAGTAACAGTTCCGCCAATACCACTGAAGCCATGGACGCTTTTCACGCTATGTTGATAGCGATGAGTATAGATGAGCTCGATAGCTACACGGCCAATACATTAAGAGATAGTCTTGCTGATTGGGTGGATGACGATGACTTTCCCCGTAGCTATGGTGCTGAGGACAGCGAATACGAGTCCCGTGAGTTTCCCTATCTTACGGCAAATGGACCACTGGCATCGAAAAGCGAATTGCGTATTATAAATGGGGTATCACCTCAATGGTTACCGGATTTATTTAAATTGGTGTGTGTTATACCTGGCAACAATGAGTTAAAAGTGAATGTAAACACGCTAGAAGACGATGATGCGCCGTTACTTGCTGGGTTAACTGGTCTTGATCTTCGCCAAGCACAGAGTCTGATAGGGAGTCGTCCTAAAGACGGCTGGGATGACCGGAATGACTTTTTAAACGACCCAGCCATTACTGCACTCAATTTATCGAGTTCGCGACAAGATTGGTTTGTGGTAAAGACTGAATATTTTAAGCTGCACACAAAAACACAATATAACAAAGCAACGTTTAAGCTTTCCACCGTGTTTCACGCCACTGCCGACAATGGCGTAAGTGTTGTGAATCGCGAGTTTGGAGGAACCTATTAATGGAACAACTTTTAGTGCGATTAGGCGCAAACCAGAGCGATCCAATCAACTGGTTAGTGTACTCGCAAACAGAGAACGAAATCATCGCCTCTGGTGAACTGCCAAATGCAGACGCATTGTCTACGCTTTCTGAACGAGCGGGACAACGGTCAATTATCGCACTTGCCTCAAGCAGTGAGATTTTACTTAAGTGGGTAACGCTGCCGCCAAGAGCAAGTAGAAAAGTCTTAGCGGCAATTCCGTTTATGCTTGAAGATGAATTGGCAACAGACATCAGCAAACAATTTTTTGCGATTGGGCCAAAACAGGGCGACCAACAAGCGGTTGCTGTAGTTAGCCACGAAAAGATGCAGCAATGGCAGCAATGGTTAACCGACGCAAACCTGTTTTGCAGTACTATCATTCCTGATGTGTTGGCTGTCCCCGCTACGCCTAATGGTTGGTCTGTGCTTACCATCGGAGAGCAACTTCTGGTTCGCCAAGATGTGTTTAAAGGAGTTCAAGGCGAACAAACCTGGCTGCTTCCAGCCCTTGCTCATTTCACTGCACAGCACGAAGGTACTGTTAACATTACAAATTATGCGGGTATCGACTTAAGCGCATTACCCAACATAGAAGAAGCCCAAGCGCCTCTTGAGTTACCCATGCAAGTACTTGCTAAAGAAGCCATGAGCAGTAGCTTTAACTTGTGCCAAGGCGACTATAAGGTAAAAAGGCAAAGCAAAGGTGTGCTTTCTCAATGGCGCGTAGCAGCTGTATTGGCAGTATTAGCACTTTCCACCAGCCTTATCGACAAAACAGCAACTTTGTATCAGCTAAAGTCTCAAAACAAGACCTTAAGTGAAGAAATCAATGAATCAGTAAAAGCTGGCTTTCCTAATATTGGCGCCTATCGCAATGTGCGCCTAAAGCTTGAAAGTGAACTTGCCAAGCTTGAACAAGGTGGAGGGAATGCCTCCATTCTGGTTATGCTAGATCAGTTAACGCCCGCTTTCGCAGCCACAGAGGTTAAACCACAAACCTTGCGTTTTGACGCATCGCGCACAGAACTCAGAATTCAGGCGCAGGGCAAAAACTTTGAGGCACTGGAACAATTTAAACGCAGTGCTGAGAACGCAGGTTTCATTGTTGAACAAGGTGCAATTAACAATCGCGATAATGGCGTGGTGGGAACCGTGTCAATCAGGAGCACGTCATGAAAGCACTTTTAGAAAAATACAAAGCGCTAACAGAGCGTGAGCAAAAACTTGTTATTGCATCGGCAATAATGATGTTGGTTGCCCTGTTTTACTTCATTATTTGGGCTCCGCTTAACACGGCATTAGACAGAGAGCAAAAGCTACTCGACAATCAACAATCACTTCTTGTGTGGGTGAAAGACAGTGCAGCTAGAGCCCAACAGCTTCGCCGTAGCACAGGCGGAAAGCTGGCTTTTTCTGGCTCTTTGCCACAAGCGGTCAACCGCACAACCAGTCAACACGATATTGCTATTTCACGTATGCAACCTCAAGGTGAAGAGTTACAAGTGTGGGTTGATCAAGCCCCGTTTAACAACGTATTGGCATGGTTAAAAGCAATGGAAAGTATGGGCGTCGTGATCCTTCAAGCCGACATTGCAGAAGCCGATGTGAAAGGTCACATCAAAATTCGCCGACTACAATTAGGTAAAGCATGAAGTCAAAAGTAAGTTGGATATTAGGCGGGATCGTTGCCTTTTTACTATTCGCGATAGCAAATATGCCCGCTGTGCAGGTTATAGGAAGAGTCAACCTTCCCAGTAATGTTTCACTCAGTGGCATCAGCGGTACTCTGTTTAATGGTAAAGCACAAACTGTTGTTGCCAATGGACTGCCAATCAACAACGTTAAATGGCAGCTTAACCCATTGTATATCTTTTTAGGTAAAATCCATTTAGACGTAAAAGCAGGCAATGTGCGCGACAAAAACGACATTGCTTTTGAAGGTCCAATTACCACAGGGCTATTCAGTCAAGAGCGCGTTAAAACAAAAAACTTCACTGTCTACTTGCCTGTAGATAGAGTGCTCGCCAAGGTCCGACTGCCGTTACCGGTAAATGCAGGTGGTCGCTTCAAAGTAAACTTAAACGAACTGGATTTTGGCCCGACATGCAGAGCACTTTCAGGCACAGGAGATTGGCTTAATGCCACCGTAGCAGGAACACAAGGCCCTATTGATTTCGGCACTTATTCTGCGAAATTACGCTGTGAAGGTGATGACATTGGCGTTACCGTAAGTGAGCCTAACTTATTGGGGTTATCGATGGACGCAGTCATTGCCACAAACATGAAAAATGTGAAGGTAAACGGTAAGTTTAAGCCCGACGACAGCTTGCCTAATGAAGTGCATCAAGCGTCTCGTTTCTTTGGTGCGCCTGATGCCGATGGGTATATTCCAATCAAACTTTAAGTTCGTAGAAACCTTGGGCTGTCGTTAGGACGTTCAGCCCCTTGTAGTAGAAGGCTTAGTCTGTATAAAGGTCAGGAAAGTGAAATTTCGCCATTGCCAGCGTTAACGCGACTTCATACACACTTTGTCGCGTAGCGTGGTTTAATGTCAGTAGCCCAATCGCACCACCTTTTTGTTTTACATTAACGGTATCAAAAAGCTTATCCATCACCGGGCCTAATTCTTCGCCGCGTTGCAATGCCTGATACACACTTACAGGTAGTGGCAAACTAGCACTGCGTGTTACCGACCAATGCCCCTCGTGATAAATAGCAACATAGGCAAAGGTTGCAGGGCCGTCTTCAAAAACATCAACACCGCCTTCTATAGCTACATACCAAGCATCAGTTAAACCGCCGTGATGGTGGGCTAACATGGCTTTTATACGATTAATTGCTCCTAATCGAGTTTCATCTTCGTTCATAGGCTGATCAGGCACACCACTTGGCACTGATAAACCTTCTGCGTCAAAGTCGTGTTCAAGCGCGTCTGAAAGGGTATTTAGTGCCGCATTTATTTTTACTGGGTTTTTAGAACCCACATAAATTGTATCTGAGATCATCGGTGAGCGTCCTTTCTAAGTTTTCGAAACAGGGTTAGCCATTATGTCATCTATCATCAATCGATAGTCTCGCACTGCAGCAAACTCGGTAATATTCCGGTTAGGCAATTGGCTGTCTGGATTATCAACAGCAAGTAAATGCTTGATGCCATACGTACGCGCAGCTTCCAGAATAGGGAGTGAATCATCGACAAAGAGCGTGCGGTTCACATCAAATTTTACCCTTGCTTGCAAACGCTCCCACAATAGCTGAGATTCTTTAGTAACGCCGAATTCATGGGTAGAAATAAGATTGTCGATATGGTCATCAAGCTGAGTGTGCTCTAGCTTTAATGCCAAGCTGTTAGGATGGGCATTGGTAACAAGCACGACTTCTCGATCTGACTCATGTAACGCCTTTAAAAATGGAATGGTGTCATCTCTAAGCTCAAGTAAATGCGCAAGCTCACGTTTTAGTGGCATAAACTCATTTTCTAAATCCATTTCTAAAGACTCGGCCCAATAGTCTAAGCAATACCATTGAATCTGGCCAAATACCGCGTTATATCGCGCTGTCATTTCAGCTTGGCTTTGCGCCTCTGAAATACCACGTAACTCAGCTAACCGCTTTGGCAAATGATGCAACCAAAATTGATTGTCATAGTGTAAGTCCAAAAGCGTGCCGTCCATATCAAGCAGGACAGTGTCTATTTCATTCCAGGGCAGAAAGGGCAAGCGATTTTCCTTATAATGAAGTAAGCTAGAATTAACGATAACCTGTATACAAGTATGATAACAAAGTTGTAGCGAGACACATGCCAAAAATTGACCCGAACAAACCGTTACCACATATTCATTCTCGTGAAATTGTTGCGCAAAGCAAACTATTCAGGGTAGAGCGCCTCGATCTTGAGTTTTCAAATGGCGCCACACGTGAATTCGAGCGTATGGCAGGTGGGAATCGCGGTGCAGTTATGATTGTACCTATGCTTGATGAAAACACTATGGTGCTTATTCGCGAATATGCTGCAGGTACACACTCATATCAACTCGGTTTTCCCAAAGGGCTTATCGACCCTGGCGAAACTGCCATAGAAGCCGCGAACCGCGAGCTTCAAGAAGAGGCCGGGTTTGCTGCAAACGATTTAATCGAACTGCACAAAGTAAGTATGGCCCCTACATTCTTTAACGCCAATATGACCATTGTACTGGCTCGAGACTTATACCCGAAGCATTTAGAGGGTGACGAGCCTGAACCTCTTGAGGTCATTCACTGGCCTTTAGACGAAGCTGATGCTTTACTTGCACGAGAAGACTTTATTGAAGCCCGCTGCATTGCAGCACTGTTTTTGGCTCAAAAGTGGTTTAAGGAACAATAAACAATGCCCGATGACGCCCACCCCGAACTATTAGAACTTGCAAAAAAAATTGCCGTTGAAGCTGGCGAAGCTGTGCTAAAAGTGTATGACAAAGGTGAGTTCGACGCTTACCAAAAAGACGATGAGTCTCCTGTCACCAGCGCTGACTACTTGGCAAATGACATTATCAATAAGCGCTTAAAAGAAGCCACTCCAGACATCCCCATTCTTTCTGAAGAAAACAAACACGCAAGTTTAGAAGAGCGAAAACACTGGCCCCGTTATTGGTTAATTGATCCTATCGATGGTACCCAAGAATTTATTGCGCGTAGTGGTGATTTTGCCGTCAATATTGCACTTATCGAGAATAATCAACCCACAATCGGGGTGATCTTCTGGCCACCGGGGCAAAGCCTCTATTACGCTCAAAAGGGTAAAGGTGCATTTAAATCATCGCCAGATGGTGACCACCCCATCAAAGTACGCAAACTAGACGACCCTAAAAAGAGCGTTGTTATGATTGCCATTAGTCGTCGTCAATCTAGAGAAAAAGTGCTAAGTCGCATGTGTGCGAGAAGGGTTTACCAAACCCTCCCGTTGGGTAGCTGCTCTTTGAAAGCGTGTTTTATTGCCGAAGGCAAAGCTGACGTATTTATGCGTATAGGCATAACCGGTGAATGGGATACGGGGGCATCGCAGTGCATTGTTTCAGAAGCAGGAGGAAGCATTGCGGCTGCTAACTTCGAACCGTTGACATATAACCAGCGTCATTCGCTAGAAAACCCAGATTTTGTGGTAATGGGCGATCAACGCGTGCCTTGGCAAGACGTTATCCAGTATGATGATTTTGTAAACCCTCATCTCGATTGACGCGTAATGAATGTTGCGCTTATGAAAATATCACCATCACAAAAGATGGAACCCAAAAGCTAAAAGGAGTAAACCTATGATGGCAAAACGTATTCGAAACTTGTCTGCAGCGTTGCTCGCAGGCGGCCTAGCATTTCCAGCGGCTGCACAATGGACGATGGACAACGACACAAGTGAGCTGCATTTTCTGACTACCAAGAATGCACAAGTTACCGAAGTACATCAGTTTGACAGTTTTGGCGGAAGTTTGTCAGACGACGGAAAGTTAGCTGTAACGGTTTCCCTTGCATCAGTAAATACGGCCATTGATATTCGCAACGAGCGAATGAAAAAAATGCTTTTCAATGTAGGTCAGTTTGCCGAAGCAACCTTTGAAGCTAAACTCGACGAGAGTATGACGAACCTTGCTGTGGGCGATATGGTAACGGGAAGTGTGGAAGGTACATTGACTTTGCACGGTAAAGCGGTTCCTACCACTTTCGCAGTAAAGGCAAGCAAAGTAAGTGAAGACACACTAACTGTTTCAACAACATCTCCTACACTTATTAAAGCAGAGTCATTTGGCCTTGCAGATGGTGTTGCAGCTCTTCAACAAATAGCAGGCCTTAAAAGCATCACCACTACGGTACCTGTTACTTTTTCTGTAACCTTTACGCAATAACGTTTACGTGTAGTAGCGCATTAAGGTATACAAAAAACCGCACATGTGTGCGGTTTTTCGTTGCTTGTAGTATTAGCGCCTATCCACTAAAGATTCTCCACCAACGCAGGGCGCATGGGAGTGGGCTGTTCATTTAATAGCTGCTCGGGCATGGTCTGCCAAACACTGTCAGGCAACATAGGCACTTCAGGTTTATGTTGCGTAATGGCAAAGTATTGCATGGCAACGCGCAGGCGTTTAAGTGCTTTGCACTCATTCACTTCCTGATCGATGACAAATATTCCCCATTTATACATATGTTGACCTAATGAGTTACTGCTCGATAAGCGGATAACCGGGGCGGCTAACACCATCCCAACCAATACAGGCAACAGCCACATGAAAAGTGAAGGGGTAAAGTAAAAAGTTGTCACTCCCCATACCACAGCTAAACAGCTCATGATTTGTGTATGCTTAATAGCAACTTTCCAAGGTACTTTGCGACCTTCCCGTTCCTGCGCTTCCCATTTAACCGAGTGACCTATCAAAACGCTAATAACAAAGTAGCTATGGTAAAACATCATAAGAGGTGCAATAAGCACTGCCATCACCAATTCAACAGTGGCGCCTTTCAGCAATGACCAAGCCCCTCCAAATTCATTTCTACGCTTAATTAAGGCCAGCGCAATACCGAGTAATTTTGGCAAAAACAGTAGTGCGGCAGTTCCCCACATTGTAACCATCATCATATCTTGGCGGGCCACCTGCCACGTAGGAAACAACTGATAGTCAGAAACAAAAAATTCCGGTACTGATGTAGCGCGAATTAAGGCATCTGCCGTACCAAGCGCCAACATACAAAAAAGAATGAGCGACGAAATATAAGCAAATGCACCAAATAAAAAATGCAAACGGTTAGCCGTCTTTAAACCTTTAACGTTAAGCAGACCCAAGTGTTGAATATTGCCTTGAACCCAGCGACGGTCGCGAATAGCGTAATCGACAATATTACTTGGTACTTCCTCATAACTGCCTGTGGTATCTGTAAGTAAATACGCATGCCATCCCGCGCGTCT
>JYMV01021823.1_pt1 | contig 10238 bp, 8 predicted proteins | sample 338911 | NCBI WGS metagenome assembly JYMV01 (sample SAMN03354496, study PRJNA234377) | hydrothermal vent metagenome | biome: Deep sea; feature: Hydrothermal plumes at the Eastern Lau Spreading Center, Western Pacific Ocean; material: Seawater | place: Tonga | collected 2009 | depth 2000 m m
CCTTTCTCACTACGGTACCGTAGTGAGAAAGGATAAAGCTTTGGACTGGTATCTTAGATCAGTCGATCAAAAGAATCCGGTTGCAGCTTTGCGCCTTTATTCTTTGTATTTACATAACTCAGCAATGCCGGAAAATAATATTAAGGCATACATGTGGTTCAAAATAGCTAAGGTATTGGGTCGGGATCTTAGTCTGAAGAAAGAGGTTAGCCTTAAAAGCGGTATGACGCCCGAACAAGTTGCTGAGTCCCAGCGCTTGGCGACAGAGTGGTGGATGAAACATCAATAGTTAGATGGCATTTTGTGTGGGAATACTTAAAGTTCACCCTTTGAGTAGTCTGACGCGGTTAGTTTGTCTCTTAAAGTGACTACAATTTTGAGTTGTAACCAGAGAAGGTAGCTGTGGCCGTGATTATGAAAGTGGTGAAATTATCCCACGATTTATCAAAAGATAGTGAAGTTCAACTTAGGTTCTAAGTTGCTTGACAAGGTCGGTTCGTGCTCATATTTAAAATTGACTAGATTAGTCCTCATTTTGTGGCTCTAACTAGTCGAAACATGGTGACACAGAGTTAAGAAGAAAAGGGGGGGCAGGCATGAAAGTCAGATTTATGCGTGGCTGGTTAGTTAGTTTCGTTATTGTGTTCGTATCGGGGACGGCCCACGCTGATACATCAGAAGGTTTTCGGCTATCGCAAACGTGTGCGGGCTGCCACGGTACAGCGGGTGCATCGCCTGGAAATACTATCCCGATTCTTGGTGGCCAAAGTGCTAGATACCTGACCGAAACCATGCGGGCATATCAAATTGGTGAGCGCGAATTTTATGTTATGAACATCATTGCGAAGGCTTTTACCGACACCCAACTTGCGCAGATTTCGCATTGGTTTTCTTCGCAACCCTGGGTTGATACTGCTACGCCTAACAGAGCAAGTTTGGCAGCTAATGGTGCCCCCATCGCGGCTACCAAGTGTGTAGAATGTCATGGACTAAATGGTAAGGGTGGAGATCTAGGCCCCCGCATCGCTGGCCAACCGGTTACATATCTGGCCAAGGTTATACGTGAATACAAAGCTAGCAAACGAACCAGCGCGAATGCGGTGCAGATGATAATTGCCCGGGATTTGAGCGAAGGCGATATTGAGGCGTTGGCGCACTACTACTCTCGACTGCGATAGGAAGGAGGGGAGAAAAATGACTATTACTCGGAGGAAGTTCCTAGCTAATGGCATGGCGGGTGTCGGCGTGCTTGGGTTTACAAAATGGTCCTCACCTGCCTTCGCACAAGGCGAGATCATGCCCAAGTCCGGCCCTCGCGTGGTGGTAATCGGTGGTGGTTGGGGTGGTGCTACGGCGGCAAAATATATCCGTCTCCAAGATCCATCGATCGAAGTGGTAATGATCGAGCGCGAGCCGGTATTTAGATCTTGCCCCATCAGCAATTGGGTAATAGCTGGCCTCAAGACGATGGCGGACATTACGGTCAGCTACAATGCGCTCAAGACAAACCATGGCATTAAAGTGGTTCACGATACGGTCACCGAGATTGATCCCGGCCAACGAATGGTTCGGATCTCAGATGGAATGATCAAATACGATAGGCTGGTGGTGTCGCCAGGGATTACATTGATCAATGATGATGTCGAGGGCCTTGATGCAGCGGGTCGTGCCGCTTTTCCCGCAGCCTGGTCAGCCGGTCCTGAAACTCAACAACTTCGAGAGGAGTTGGTCGCTATGCGGGCCGGAGGCACGGTTGTGCTTTCGGTGCCATTTGGCCCTTATCGGTGCCCTCCAGGGCCGTATGAACGGACTTGTCTGATTGCAGATTTTCTTAAGAAGCACAAGCCAGGTTCGAAAATAATCGTATTGGATTCGAACGAGAAAATCATATCGAAGGGTAAGCTGTTTAAGTCTGCATGGGACGCATATTACTCGGATGTTATCGACTATCGTACTGATAGTGCAGTGGTCAAAGTTGACGCCTCAAACCGCACGATTTCTACAAATTTTGACGATATCCGTGCAGATGTGGGAAATATTATTCCAGGTCAGAGAGCGAGCGATACAGTCGACCTAGCTGGGTTGCGTCCTGAAGGTCGAAGGTGGTGTCCGGTAAATCCTTGGACCTACCAGTCCACTGTTCATCCTGATATCCATGTCGTTGGCGATTCCACGGATGCTACAACTGTCGGCAAGGTTCCGAAATCCGGTTTTATCGCGAATTCCATGGGCAAGGTCTGTGCTTCCGCGGTTGTTGCATTGATCAATGGGAATGAACCACCGCGACCAAGTATGGCTAATACTTGCTATAGTTTGGTTAGCAACACGGAAGGTATCTCAGTAACTGCGGTGTATGATTGGGATGATGAGTCCGGCAAGATGGCAGCTATTAAAGGTGCCAAAGGATTATCTCCTGGCCGCTTTGAAATTGTGGCGGCTAATGCGGATGACTGGGCCAAAGCGATATGGAGCGATATGCTCGGCTAAACCTCTTGGTGAAACTGTATCGATCCGCGCTCTTAACGGTCTAGTCTTTATTACATAGACATTTGAATTGTTTGGGAGGGCGGGGGCCGTTGCGGGCCAGTCTATGGTGCCGAATGGGTACGTAAGAGCCCCACTATCCATTGGTCATGGATTTCTCGGTGTTTTCGGGTATTTGGTTAGTCAGGACAATCCGCGTCTTCTTGTCCCCAGGCCATTTTGGTACGACAGAACACTGCTCCACCGAGCCTCGCATTGCGTAAATTGGCTGATGTGAGATCGAGGTCGGTAAGGTCGAGGTGTTGGAGGTTAGCCCCATTTAGGCTCGTATTCTGAAAAATTGCTCCGGTGACGTTAGAATTTTGAAGATCGGCACCTGCGAGATAAGCGCGACTCAGATCTGCCTGGGCTAGGTCCGCGCCGCGGAGGTTTGCTTCCAATAGATTAGCTCGGTTGAGGTGTGCGTTTCGAAACAAAGCATTACTCGCTCGGCTATATTTCAAATTGGCTCCTGTTAAGTTTGCCTGGGTCAGATTAGCTCCAGAAAGATCAGTGTCTCGTAAATTTGCGCCCGTAAAATCCGCCCCCGTTAAATTTGCTCCATTCAGGGTGACGCGCCAGAGATTGGCCCTGGCAAAATTTGTATTCACAAGGTTCGCGCCAGAGAGATTAGCTCCAATCAGGTTGGCGCCAGCGAGGTTTGCTCCGCTTAGGTCGCATTCTGGGCAATGTTTGTCTGCCAGAAATGTGGTCAAAAGCGAGTCATCTACAGCACGGGCCTCAGAGACAGTCATAACGATTGCCCAAGTGACAGCGATAACGGTGATACGGAAGAGAGAACCCATGTTTATTCTTCACATCCCCCGTTTTGCTCTCCCCAAGGCATAAGGGTGCCGCAAAGGATTGCATCGGCTACCTCGCTCTGTGTAAGTCGTGAGGTGGAGAGGTCAACATCGGTTAGGTTGGCACCCCTCCAATCAACTCCAACCAATCTTGTGTTAGTCAGGTCGGCGCCAGTTAAATTGGCTTTTCGCAGCACTGCTCCACTGAGGTCTGCACCGGATAAATTAACTCTGCTCAGATTAGCCTCCCTTAAGATTGCTCGGCTCAAATTCGCGTCCTGCAAAATCGCATCGGACAGGTTGGCCTTAGTCAGATTTACTCCTTCTAGCTCGGTTTTAGTGAGATTGGCTCCCGAAAGTGTTGCGTCAGTGAGATTTGCGTCTTTTAGATTTGCACCGGTTAGGTCGCTGCCGTTGAGCTTGGCTCCGGTGAGTGCGACTTTTTCTAGCTTGGTATTTCTTAAAATCGCATCTGTTAGATCGGCACCCGTGAGATCCGCTGATTCGAGGTTCGCTTCACTTAGATCTGCCCCATTTAGAAAGGCGCTTCGGAGGCTTGCCTGAGCGAGATTAGCTGAAATCAGTGTGGTATCGGAAAGATCGGCCATGCTAAGTACCGCTTCCGTTAGATGGGCTGAGGTGAGGTCGGCCCCACTGAGATATCCCTTCCGTAGATTAATTTTTGCCATATTAGCCCTGACAAGGCGTGCGTTGCTTAAGTCGGCTTCGCGGAAATCTGCTTTTCCGAGATTGGCAGAACTGAGGTCGCTTCTGCGCAAAGTTGCGCCGCTAAGTGTAGCGCGAGCCAAATTAGAATGTGTAAGGTCTGCTTTACTTAAGTTGGCATCTGTCAGATCGGCGAATCTCAAGTCAGCGCCTGTTAGGACGGCATTTCGCATGTCAGTTTCGCGTAAGTTTGCGCCGATTAAATTGGCATCGCTCAAATCAGCCTTTCTCAATTTTGCATGGTTAAGTTCGGCCGCGGATAGGTCGGCACCGTGCAGGTTTGCCTGACGCAAATCAGCTCTTATGAGTACCCCTCGTCTCAAGTTCGCATTACTTAGCTCGGCCTCGCGCAGATCGCACGCCTCGCACTGGTTCAGTGCCCTAACCTTTATTATGTCAGATTCATCAAACGCCGCTGCACCATTAGTGATCGATGCTATACAAAAACCCGCCAAAAGCGGTATGCTCAGACGCATAAGAATTACCCTTGGAGTCCTTTTATCCCACTTGCCACGGTCACTAATTCTGTGGGTGACGTCAAGCCGTGTGTGAGTTCTCCTCGGTTTGTAAACTCCAATCTCTGTCTCTCCTTGAGTGCGCAATGTGTACAGAGTAATTACGATTTTGGAACGTTACCTGAGAAGGTGGCTGCGGCCGTGATAGAAAAAAGTGCTGAAAGTATCCCACGATTTATCTAAAACAAAGTGAAATTCAGCCCTAGTCGAAAGGTAGTGACTAACGCTATGTTCGCCTGTGCGAGCAATGACATAGGATCGGGAATAAATGGTCTGGCAAAACGCTGTCGCTACTCGGATGGGGGGTCAGCCAGTTGATAAGATGGAGTTCATGAATGAGTTCTAGGTTCTACGGTTGGGTCGATTCAAGAACCGGTTTCGTGACATTCATGCGTCACAAGATGGGTCAGGCAGTGCCGAGTGATGCCTTCTTCTTTTGCTTTGGTGGTATCTCGCTCGTTATCATCCTTATGCAGCTTCTCACGGGTATATTTTTAATATTTTTTTACATGCCTAACCCTGAATTCGCTTTGCAAAGTATAGAACGAATGAGCAACGAAATAACAGGTGGGTCGCTTTTCAGGAATATGCACCGGTGGGGCTCGACCTTATTGGTTGCTACCGTGTTCACCCACATGATCACGGTGTTCTACCGGAAGGCATATCGAAATCCCCGAGAATTCAACTGGACTTCTGGTGTCTTGCAGTTGTTGATGGTTTTCCTGTTCGTGATCACGGGCATTCTTTTACCTTGGGACTGGCGTGCCTATTGGTCTTATTCTATATGGGTCGATTATGTTGAGACTTGGCCTGTAATCGGTGGTTTCGTGCAGACATTCCTCCTCGATACATTCACCATATATCGGACTTTTATCATCCATGTTCTCCTGTTGCCGCTAATTATAACTGTACTGTTGGTATTTCATTTTAAGATGATCGGTAAACATGGCATCTCTGAACCGTTATAGGCTCGGGAGGTGCGGATTGAGATGAGCAAAAGCCGGCATCGCGAGATATTTATCGATGAGAAATACGCTCCGCCGTATCCTCAGGAGTTTGACCGTTTTTGGCCCAAGCATTCTCTGAAGGCAGGTATTTCTGTCGTCATCACGTTGGCCCTGCTGGTTGGCCTTGCGATCGTATTTCAGGTGCCTACCGACCATGACATGCCGCCGCTTCCAAATCACGGTATGAACATTCCAGCGCCTGAATGGTACCTGTTGTTCCTCTTTGAACCCTTCTGGCAGTTTACCGGTGAGAGTGCGATTTGGCTTCAAGTTGGCACCTTCTGGATACCGCTTGCGGTAATCCTGTTCCTCCTTTTTATTCCATTTATTTTAGGTCGTAAGCCATGGAACAGCCAATCTAGGATGGCCAAAGGGTCAAAAATTGCTCTCGCTCTTGGCGCGTTTGCAGTGTGGTTAGTGATGACCACAGCCGTTGTTGGCGGTGGGCATGGTGCTAAGACGACCAGTTGTATTTCCTGTCACACACCGATGGTTGGGAAGCAGATTGGGTTGCCACCGGCGGATATGGCGAAATACTACCGAGAGGTGCGCGAGATTGAGAGAATTCTTGGGCGTAACCGTCTAGGGGAGGAGGGGGAGGAATCTGGGAATTCCGAATCCTTTAAAGATGCCAATTGGCAATTGCGACATTTTCGAGAACCGACTGAAAATTGGTAAGGCCACAATGGCAATTACGATACGGGTTGGAAACATTAGCAAAACAGGGCGGCGCCATGTGGTCTGGTAATAGAACTGTTTTAGGGTTGGCTATCGCTGCGCTGCTCGCACTAATGGTGAGCGACCCAGCAAAAGCCGACATTCCGGATGAAACCTTCGAGGTTCTTGGATTGGACAGAGATGGTGACCCGGCCGACCTATATGATGCCCTCGAGTGGCGTTATCACGACCCGGAGGAAGGCGCCGGGGAGGGTACCCAAGCTGATTTCTGGGATCCCATCCTGTTTAGCAAATATACGAATCCGCAATCTTTTTATGAGCCGCCCGACAAGGGGAAAGGCTCGGGGCGTCAAGGTTGCGTGGAATGTCATGAAAAAGACACGCCGGGCCATACGATGGCTTGGAAGCAAAGTGTTCATGCCAATTTGAATGAAATTCGAAACCTCGAGCCCGGTGACGTACGATTTTATAAGAAGGAGAAACTCAAACGGGTCGAGACTAATTTAATTGCACTTGGCCTTCTCGAGGAAGAGCAAATTCTATCCGAAGTGAGCTGCATGGACTGCCATGTAGAAATCTTACGGGTGGGCAATGCAGACCACAAACGCGATCTACGTATGCCGGACGCAGCCGTTTGCGGTACTTGCCATTTACAAGAATTTGCCGAACGGGAATCGGAGCGCGACACTCTTAATTGGCCACAGGAACAATGGCCTCCTGGGCGTCCATCCCATGCATTGGACTATCATGGGGTTGTTGAAATGGCGATGTGGGCTGCACTGACAGAACGAGAAATTGCTGAGGGTTGTGTGTCATGCCATTCTGTCCAAAATAAATGTGACGGTTGTCACACTCGCCACACTTTCTCGGCAGCTGAGGCACGTAAGCCAGAGGCGTGCGCCACTTGCCATAGCGGTATTGCGCACAATGAGTTCGAAAACTACATGCTGTCCAAGCATGGAAGTATCTATCAGATGAGCGGTCACGAATGGGATTGGGAGACAAGGCTAAAGGACGCTTACGTAAAGGGTGGGCAGACCGCTCCAACTTGCGCTAGTTGCCACTTCGAGTTCAGGGGCAAGTTTGGACATAATGTTGTGCGCAAGGTCCGGTGGGGTTTCATGCCCACGCCGGATATTTCTGATAATTTGTCAGATGGCTGGTTTGAGGCACGTAAGGAAGCATGGATAGCAACCTGTTCAGGATGCCACTCCGAAAGTTTTGCGCGTGCATATCAAAATATGGCAGACGACGCAGTCAAAGCCGGTCTATCGGTTCAACAAAAAACCAAGCACGTGATAGAGAAATTGTACGCCGATCACATGCTTGTCGGACAGGATATAAACCGACCAGCACCGCCGGAGCCGCTTGAAGATGGCGCTGGCGAGTTTTTCCAGATGTTTATTGCGGATGGAAACAACCCGAGTGCGGTAGAAGTTGAGCACGCACGGGGGTGTCGAAACGACCTCAATCAGCTGTACAAGGCGGTCATGCACGTCAGTCCTGGTGGATGGGCTTATAGTGAAGGCTGGAGCTCACTTGTGGAATGTTATGCCAGGGTGATGGATTCCGATACCCGATCACGCGAAATAGCGGAGATCAAGGCGAGGCTTGCGGACATCGAACAGAAATCAGAGTTTTCTCTTCTAGATATCGACAGTAACGTGCAACGTGCCTCTATTGGTGGTCTTGGTGGTGCCTTGATGCTGGTCGGAATGGCGGGTTTACTGCTCCCACGCAGAAGGTTTGACTCGAACGATGCGGGTGACGATTGAGAGTTAGTTGCCGGTGAGGGCAAAGCGAAGCTGGTTAAACCGGAGGCTTCCGTACTTATACGGAGCGCTTATCGTGATTGGGTTTTTGCTTATCGATTGGGCGGGCTATGACCTATTGCTCCCTGATCCTGCCCCGTATCGGTACGAACTCATCGCAGACGGAACCATTGCCAATTTCCCTGATTTGGCTCTCTCCGTGCCTCAGAATCTTACCATACGAAAGTTCGAAGCGCGTCTGGACAAGGATGGAAGCGCATTCGCTGAACTTTATATTGCGGATCCCGGTCCTGAGGTTGCTCCAATTTTATTGGATTGGCAAAACCGTTCCTCCGAACTCGCCCTAGCCATTCCTAGTCGAACCGAAGACTTAGATCAGTTGGCAGAGGCCGTTAAACTTCATATCCCCGAGGATGCTGTCATGCTTGGTTGGTGGGATATCAATCGACAGCTTCATGCTTTAACGGGTGTTAGAATTTTTTACGATGCAAATTTTCCAAGACCGCTTTTTATCCCGCCAGCCTGGGATGATGATCTCAATGCAATCGAGTCTCTCGAACGCGTGTTTTGGCGTATTTCGGAAAACGGCACAGAGGATTTCGGGAGATTCCTTGATGCGCTTTCAAGCGAGGCCGAAGCAGGTTCGGCTATGTTGAAGGAGATCGCTGAAGGCCGCAAAAGTTTTATCGTAGTACAACTTTCGGACGTATATAAACTCGCTTTGACTCGGCCGAACCTTGTGGGAGTTGGTTATCGTGATTTTGCGGTTAGTGGCCATATCCATGACGATATCATCCAGGTAAAGAAATGGCTGGGGGAGCAAGGTTTTAGTCATTACGCCGTCGAGTCTTTTGGGATAGCTAAAAAGCGTGTGTACTACCTGAAAGATTCTATGACTGCGAACACACTGCTCGCCCACATGCTACCGTTCGGTGAATTCAATCCGCTTGCACTCAGTGGTTTGAAGCTCGTGGCGAATTACGGAAGCTATTGGGTTTACGAGATAGAACCGGAAAATGCTGCAGTAGATTAATTGCGTCATCGGAAGGGACTGATGCCGCGCAATTGTTTGGGTCTGTCAGAATCCGGTAACTTACCGGTTGGCCGACTACCTTTCAAACTTAAGACGTATGCGGCAACTTGTTTGATTCGTTCCGCCGACATTGTTTGACTCCACGTAGGCATCTGCATTTTGGGGATCCCATTTGTGATGATACGAACAATGTCTTCAAGTGTATCTCCATGCAGGGTGAATTCGTCCGTCAAATTGGGCCCGGCGCCGCCTAGGCCTCCCATGCCATGGCATTGTTCGCAGTAGATTACAAATGTCCTTTTACCGTCCGGGTTTGTGTTAGTTTGCATATATTTGTTATTCAACAATCGGGATACTCGCTTCGGCGGCCGTTTTCCAGTTGGACGAGTCCCTACAATACTGAATATGTATGCCGCAAACTGAGCTACTCGCTCCTCACTCATTTTCTGCCCCCACGTTGGCATTAAGCCTGGCACTCCATTCGTAATTACGCGGACAATATCTTCTAGTTCCTGACCGTGCAGAGTGAATTCATCCGTTAAATTGGGGCCCATTCCACCTTTTCCACCACTTCCGTGACATTCGATACAATGACTATTGAATCCCCTTTTGCCGCCCTCGACTTTCGTTTTGAAATCTTCGGATTCTAGCAGCGTTTCCCTCGAGACGTCGGGGAGGGAGGAATCCTGGCCAGCTTGTGTTGCATTGATGCTACGTACGTAAGCGGCGATTTGATTGATTGTTTGTGAACCGAATTTTTCGCCCCAGGCGGGCATCAGTTTATCCGGTACGCCGTTAGTGATTAATTTGACAATGTCCTGGAATTTTCTACCGTGGATGTTTATGTCATCGGTAAGATTCGGCCCAACGCCCCCTGCACCTGAGAGACCATGGCATTGGGCACAATGGATGCGGTAATTTCTCTTTCCTTCTCTGAGGCCATCAGCAAGATCTGTTTCGTTTACTGGCAAGGCTTTGTTGTTGGCGTTCTTGGCGAGGTTGTTCTGCTTCCGCGTTCCTTTGATGCTGAACACGTAGGCAGCGAGTTGCCGAATACGAGTTTCCGGCATCCTTTGTTTCCACTGGGGCATGGCAGCTCTTGGGATTCCCTCGGAGATGACCCTATAGATATCTTCAAGTTCACCGCCATAGATCGTGACCGCATCGGTGAGACTTGGACC
>JYMV01008636.1_pt1 | contig 10234 bp, 8 predicted proteins | sample 338911 | NCBI WGS metagenome assembly JYMV01 (sample SAMN03354496, study PRJNA234377) | hydrothermal vent metagenome | biome: Deep sea; feature: Hydrothermal plumes at the Eastern Lau Spreading Center, Western Pacific Ocean; material: Seawater | place: Tonga | collected 2009 | depth 2000 m m
AGAGACCTTGCTGAAGATCGCGCAAACGATATTTTTGACATGACTACTGAGTTTGTCTCTAAATTTTATGATGGAGTAAAAAAATTAAATGCCGCAATGGATGTGCGGCAAGGAGTTCTTAATTCTGGACTTGAACATTTAGCAAAACTAGAATTGTCTTCTGGTGTCACCCCTAAAACTCGCGCAGCAACTGCGTACGTCCACGGAAGACTTGGTGATGTATTTATCTCAACCCAAGGATCGTATTTGGGCGATCCTGAAAAAGCAATGTACCATTTGAATATTACACTTTCGTTGTATGAAGCACTCCTTGCTGAAGGACATGACAAACATCTCTTTGATGTTGTTCGCACGCATTCCAGAATCTCTAAAGTCTATATTGTGACTGATCAATATCCAAAGGCATTTGAACGGCTAAAATTAGCAATAGGGTTGGTAGACAAATTGGTCGAGCAACAACCCAATGAAGATCGAAATTCCATATTACAAAGTCATGTGTATATGGGGCTCGGTGACATGTATTACAGACAGGAAAAGCCACAAGAATCAAAAGTAATTTATGATGAACTGCTTGAAAAGCGCCGTTCACTTACCAAACAGCAACCAAATAATGTTGTGACACTTCGTAATCTGGGAAATATTTTATATAGAGTGGCGATGATTCTTGTGCAGAAAGGGGATCTTGAAGAAGGGTTAGAAAAGTATCGAGAGGCAAATAAGATCTATCTTCATTTAGCAGAATTAGAGCCAGAGAATGATAGGGCAACACAGAAAGATGTTGGGTGGTCCCATTATTTTGTTGGTAAAACTCTGGTGTCCCTGCGGCGATACCCCGAAGGTTTTGAAGAACTCTCTACTGGTTTTAACTTAATTTTGACTCGTTGTACAGAGTTTTCAGATGTTGAGGATGCTCGAAATAATCTCCTGGACTATTTGAACTCTTTGGTCGACTTTCGACTGGATGCGAATCAACAAAAAGAAGCAATTGGTGACTGTAAACAGGCATTATTAGCCCTGCAGCCAATCAAAGAGCAATTCCCAGATAACTATGCTTTGGCGAATTTGTATCAAGAAATCCAATTAAGACTGAAAGATTTTCAGAAAGAAATTGCTGAAAATCAAGTCAAAGCGCAATAAAAAACTTGATTATTAGGTATGTAACGGGGTTTTATACATTTTTTTTATAAAACAGTTCACAGTTCAGGTTATCGGGGATAGTTGGTAGTACGTGGATTGCGACATGAAGCGAACCAACGGTGTTCTCGCTCGTACCACTGACAACGAAACTCTTCTCCTCCTTTTCCTCTCCTAACTCTCTCCCCCTCTCTCTCTCCCAGATTTCCTCTTTGAAGGAACAAAAACTCCCCGAATATTTCGGGGAGTTTTTTTTTGTATTCGGTGAATGTACCTATTCTTCGGTATCGAAGGGCGTTGTACCAAATTGATCTTTGAGCGATCGAATACCTCGCTCGTCACCGATGACAGTAAGTTGGTCGCCTTCCTCCAATACTGTGCTTCCTCGGGGCACAACCATGTGACCTCTGCGTTGAATCAAGGCAACAAGGCAATCTTCAGGGAAACTCAGACTCCGAATTGGTGCTCCAATGAGCTCTTCAGTATCAGTTGCTTTTTCAAGTCGGATTGAAAGGAATCGATCATCGCGAAGTAGAATCTCTTTCATTTCTTGATTGGAATGAGCGGAGAGCCACCTTGCCATGAAACCTTCTTTGTCTACATGCCCAGCGAGTTGGGCAAGTAGACGAAGGTGTTGCGAGGGGTCATCTTCAGGGCTGATAAGGAAGAAAATAGCATGAATTGATTGTTCTTCATGACTTCCTCCAAATACATCGCCCACATCGATGACGAGCCCATCTTTTGATCTTGCAATAACCATGATTGATTGTTCGATGTTCGGCAATCGAAGGTGAGGAAGTGCAACTCCGCTAGTAACGGGGGTTGCGCCAACTTTTGTACCGTGCAAAAATCCTTCCGAAAGGCTCTCTGCAGTGACAGGCAGAATCGCTGCGAGTTCTTCTGCGGCAACGCGAGTGATTTCTTCAAAAGTAGAACCATGGGCAGCGTCAACAACTCTTGCTTTTGCAACGATTTCATCGAACGGATCATGTGCCCGCAATCCCTTTTCTTTGAGAATTTCTCGCAATTCGGTATCAAGTGCAGCAAAGCGTCTCCGTCCTAACCGTTCGAAGATATGGTAAATCGCACCGTAACGTTCAACTCGTTTCCGAGCATAGATGAAATACCAAGCAATACCCACAGCAATAACACCACCAGAGAAAAGAACAGGCATCCAGCCCATAATAAAAATAACCCAAATACAAGCAATCGCACCAAAGATCTGCAGCCATGGATAGAAAGGTGCTCGATAACCGGGGTCGTAGGAATCTAATTTTGTTTCTCTCATCACAATAACTGAAAGGCAAAGCAATGAGAACATTAACAATTGGAATGCACTTGCGAGTTTTGCAATCTTTAAGGGATCAAGGAACAAAATTGTAAGAATAATCAAAGCAACAGAGACGATGATCCCCAACAGTGGCGTACCATTCCCATCAACTTTCCTAAGTGATTTTGGTAAAAGATGATCTCTGCTCATCGCGAGTGGGTATCGAGAAGCACTCAGAATGCCAGCGTTGGCAACAGATAAGAATGCAAGAATAGCAGCAATTGCCATGACCAAGCCGCCTATATGAGAACCAGTAATAATTGTTGCAGTCGTCGATACAGGTGTGAGATTTGTAGTATTGTTTGCGTTGAACGAAAGCGAGTCTACTCCGCTGACACCGATCATGACCGTTAGCCCAACGACGTAGACAACGATAGCAGTTCCTATTGCAAGGAACAAGCCTAAGGGGAGGTTTCGTTCTGGGTTTTTAATTTCTCCAGCGACACTAATGACTTTCGTGACTCCTACGTAACTGATAAAGACCATACCTGCCGTTGCGAATATATCTTTTGGTCCTTTACCAAAAAAATTATCGAGATTGACTGGTTGAATTTTTAAACTACCAGCAGTGAGGAACCATGCAAGCAAAGAGAGAAGAGCGATAACCAGTACAATTTGTAAGGAAGTAGTTTTTTTTGCGCCCAACATATTTAAGCCACCAAAGAAAATCACGAGTCCCACAGCAATCATTGTGTATAACGATTCTCCACCACTATTTGGTAAAAAAAGTTGTATGTAGGCACCCATGCCAACAAGTGCAAAAGCAGTTTTTAGAAGAAGTGCAAGCCAAATACCTAAGCCACCAACTGTACCTACCATTGGTCCAAGGCTTCGATCAAGGAAGTAATACGCTCCGCCCGACCTTGGCATGGCAGTGCCAAGTTCAATTTTGCTGAGCATCGGAGGGATGAGTAAGAGGCCAGCAATAAGGTACGCAAGGATGACAGCAGGACCTGCAAGTTGCGTCGCAAAACTTGGAAGCAAAAAGAAACCGCTGCTGAGGGTTGTCCCAGTCGCCAGTGCAAAGACAGCAAACAACCCTAAACTCTTATTTGCTTTCTTATATTTCTTGATTGCCATGGTACGAATACCATTCTACCAACACGATTAAGAAGAAGTAGGTTCGGTCATGGCGTGAAAATTGAGCAATTCATCTAATTCGTCATGATCGAGAATGCCTTCTCGATAGGCAATTTCTCGAATTGTTTCACCAGTTTGAAATGCTTCTTTTGCTATTCGGGCTGCTGTGTCATATCCAATGACCGGTGCGAGTGCTGTACCTACCATGAGACTTTGTTCAACAAGTCCTTCTGCAATTTCTTTGTTGATTTCTAGACCATCGATAAGTTTATCTTGCAAAATGTTAGAAACGCCTGCGAGTAACATAATTGATTCGAGTAGCCTCTCTGCGATGAGCGGCATGCAGAGATTTAATTCAAAGATTGAACCGATCCCTCCACTCGCGCCGATGGTGATTGCAACGTCATTCCCCGCGACTTGGCAGAAGACCTGCATTGCAGATTCACATATGACAGGATTCACTTTTCCTGGCATAATTGAAGAGCCGGGCTGGGTGGCTGGGAGTGAAAGTTGAAACAACCCGCACCGAGGACCAGAACCAAGCCAACGGATGTCATTTGCAATTTTTGAAATACTTGTAGCAATTGTCTTTAATTCCCCGTGTGCTTCAACAACACAATCTCTTGTTGCCTGAGCTTCAAAATGATTGTTTGCTTCTGTACATTTAACTCTCGCATTTTTTGAGAGTTCTCTACAGACGTGAGCAGAAAATCTACGGTGCGTGTTAATGCCGGTGCCAACAGCAGTTCCGCCTATGGGCATATTTTCTGCAAGCCGCATCATTGCACGTTCTGCTCGCCGAATTGCATTGTCAATTGCAGCGGTATACCCTGAAAAAATCTGTCCCATTCTTACAGGTGTTGCATCCATTAAATGTGTGCGGCCGATTGTGACAATTTTATCCCATTTTTTAGATTTTTTTTGAAGACCTTTTTTAAGAGATTTCAACGCAGGCAAAAGGGCGTCACGAATATCGATACACGCGGCGAGTTGCATAGCGGTTGGAAACGTGTCATTTGAAGATTGTCCCATGTTGACATGATCGTTTGGATGAATTGGATCTTTTGAACCAACTTTTGCTCCAATAGATTTACAAGCAAGGTTTGAAATAACCTCATTCATGTTCATGTTTGTAGATGTGCCAGAACCCGTTTGGAATACATCAATTGGGAAATGCCGCATCATTCCATTACACCGAGTAGGGTCGTCAAGCGCTTCGATGATATCTTCACATGCTGTGACGATCAGATTCATGCGATCTTCGTCAAGGAGTTTAAGTTTACAATTTGCAATCGCTGCGGATCGCTTCAATAACGCGAACGCTCTGATGAGTGAAGTAGGTAGGGGACGACCAGAGACAGGAAAATTTAAAACTGCCCGCTGCGTGGTTGCACCATAAAGCGCTTGGATTGGAACTTCCATTTCTCCCATGGAGTCTTTTTCAATACGAATTCGCTTCTTGTGTTTACTCATGGAATTACTTCTTGTTCTGTTGTTGTTTCTTCTGTAACAACGGATGCTTCTTCAAGTTCAAGAGTTTGACGTTGTGATTCTGTAAGTAGGTCTTCAAATCGTTGAATAATTTGTTGTCGAATAACAACCGCTGCGGCTGGATCCTGAGTTTTCATTGTCTGCCACGCATTGATCCATGGCTGTGGGTCGGGACGAACGTCGGCAGCAGAATCCCATGACGAGGCAAGGATCGCTGTTTTAAATAGCAAAGAGAGATATTTTTCATCAAAAATTGCATCTCTGTATTCTTCGAGAAGCAACAATGCTTCGCGCGCGATTGCGGTTGAGTTGAGTAAGGGAACCGTGCGTTCTGCAATTGCCATGCGTGCAACAAGCGGGCGGTTTTCTGATTGTTTCCAAACTTTCATCAGTATGTTGAGACGAAGATCAGTTTCTTCGACACCGCTGAGCAGGTCATCTGCAAGTAGAAGTGACCGTGTGTCGAGTGATTTTAAAATACGTAATGCAGCAGTGTCCCATTCTGCAACTTTTATTTCTGATCTAAGTGTAAGAAGAGTTTTAAATGCTTCAAGGTCACCTTTATTTTGCAAGGCAGTGACAGTAAATGGCATGAGTGAAGGATCATTAATTCGCTCAAGTAATGGTTCCCAATATCCTACCGCAGCGAATCCCTTGGCGACTGATAAACGTGTTGGATCAATATTATCTTTGAGCATAGGAATAAGGAGCCTGCGATCTTTGTCGGTTCCTAGAATTGCTTCAAGCGTTAGTAAGGTTGGGACGTAGTGCAAGCGTTTTGCATCGCGGATAATTTTAATCCAGATTGAATAATTTTCTGAGGAACGTGGTGTAACTCCTAACAACGATACAAATGTATCTGCGGATTCCGCTGCAAGATTAGTATTTATCCGGGCAAGTATTGGTTCAATTGCAACTGTGTTGGGATTGTCTCTGAAGTAAATGATTTCGAGTGATGCGACGTTTTCGTCCTCTTCATTAGCGAGATAAGATGCAACACTCTGTGCTAAATTTGATAAATTAATTTCAGGCAGAAGTTTTGCAGCGGAAAGACGTACACGTTGGTTAACATCTGCTAACAAAGAAACAACGGTTTGTAGCTCCTCTTCTGTTGCTTCTCCATCTCGATTTAAAACTGAGATACGTTCGATGCCAAACGAACGGAGTTCATGTAAAGGATCATTGAGCAGAGTTGGTAATTTCTTGTGTTGCTGATCGACAGATATGAGTGGCCACAATTCTTTATACGCCTCGATGAGCCGTGTTCTCATCGCCAAAGATGACATATGATCAACCCGCGTATTGATCTGGCGTGTTCCACTGGGATTATTATCTGTTTGATCTTTTGGAGTAGATTCGCAGCCAAGACACATGACAGCAACGGTTAAGGCAATGATCGGTCGAGTTTTCGTGGATTTCACATGCACCCTGCACCTATTGTATTAGATTACGAACGGTATGTTTCTTAACATGATCTTCAAGATCAACACTTGTGATCTGCTTTTAGTGACAGGAACCCAACGTTGCAGGGCTTACTCTGTGCCAAGCACGTCGAAGGTAGCGTATAATGCTCGGTTCTTATGAGTACATGGCAAGATGCAGAACAACACGCAGATCGAGCACTTGAATTTTTCGAGCGTGGTCGATGGTCTGAAGCAGAGTCCGAACTCCGAAAGGCTCTAGATATTGACCCAGATCAGGGCGATTGGCACTTTAACTTGGGACTGACCCTAGAGCGATGTGATCGTGATGCTGAAGCACTCTCGAGTTACGAACAAGCCACAAGACTTCTTCCTGAAGCGATCGGACCTAAATTAGCAGCTGGGTCAGCGTGTCTGAGCCTTTTAAGATTCGATGATGCAATCCAATGGCTCGAGTACGTTTTAGAGGATGAGCAAAGTTGCGAACCCGCCTGGGCGATGCTTATTGAAGCTCGTACTGCACTCAATGATCACGATGGCGCAGAAACAGCGTTCTATATGGCTCAGGATGCACTTACTGAACCAAGTGCTGCTGTGCTTATTGCTGTATCCGAGAGTTTATTAATCCGCGATGAAACTCGACCAAGATGTCCAAGGAGGTCGAATTCGATTGGCAAGTGCGTTAATTGCCAAAGGTGAAGGGCAACAAGCAACGCAACTATTGCTCAATGAGTTGCGTCAAGACCCCGGCAACGTGCAAGCTCTTTTGTTACACGCAGATTTGCTTGTAGACTCTGGCCGTAATCAAGAAGCATTAATGAAACTCCATCGCATTCTTGAATTGGAACCCGCAAATGTACAAGCACATGTTCGAGCAGGTGCTATTGCATTGGAAGAACAGCGATGGGAAGAGGCGTTCATAGAGTGGGGGCTGGTCAGACGATTAGACCCATCGCATTCAACTGCTTCGCTATATCTTGCAAAAACACTGTTGTTCATGGGTCGACCCGATGCTGCAAGACCCTTGTTGCAAGAACGTCTTGATCGCATGGGTGAAGATGAATCTCGAGAAAGTAAATTAGAGATGGCTACCCTTTTGTTGCAAGCAGGTGAACCATCGATGGCCGCGGGGATCCTTCAAGCATTGACGAATGACCGCAACGATGCAGAACAACTCCGTTTGTTGGCTGTTGCACTGTTTGCAAGTGATCAAAGAGATGAGGGTGCAGCAACAAGCAGGCGAGTGCTTCGTCTGCAGCCGGACTGTATTGCGTCAATGCACAACTTAGCTCTATGGGCATTTTCATCCGAACATTACAGACTGTCGTGGGGATGGGTACGAAAAGGTTTAGCCATTGATCCTCAAGATGAAGAACTCAGACGATTGCGTTCCCGTTTGATTTGGAAATCAATTCGCTCTTTTTTCACTAGAAAATTAACTCGCAGTTAACAAAACGCAGTGCGAAAAACTATCCCGCGTATAGTTTATGAATTGTTGACGATCAGCAAAACTTCTTAAAGCGTACCGGATGTGAAAGGTAATAGCGCCATAAACCGCGCGCGTTTGATCGCTTGAGCAATCATGCGTTGTTGCTTTGCACTTGAACTGAGACGTTTACGTGAGTAAATTTTTCCGTTTGGCGTCATTAATCGACGCAAATCTTCCACCGACTTATAGTCAATGTACTTCTTGCCTCGGTTGTCGAGTTTGAGATACGTCTTAGCGCGACTTCGGTTTCCGTAATCATTACCCATAGCGGGGTCCTTTCGTCTTGGGTACCCAAACCTATAGTAAAGGTTCAGAATAAAGAGGGGTAGCCCCCGCACACGATCGGCGGGAGCGACGAGAATCGCAAATCATAGCGGAATAAGACCCCTCTAGCAACGCCGGAGCAACCTCGAGGGTATCCTAAGCACCCGTATGAGGCCAATAATAGGTATTACATCCGATTGTTTTGAAGGTCGGTTCAGAGTTAGTAAGAATTACGCAACGTGCATTACAAACGCAGGGGGCATACCAATTATGTTGCCGCCGATTCTTGACCTCCAAGAAAGTTTTTTAGACCTGTGTGACGGATTCGTTTTTACCGGAGGTGATGATCCGTTGATGGAACAATGGGGAATCGAAACGGATCCATCTGCGACACCGTGTGATAAAGATCGGCAACAATTTGAAACGTCGATGTTAGAGAAACTATCCAATCTTCCTCATAAACCAGTCTTTGGAATTTGTCTTGGTATGCAATGGATGGGTTTGCTCGCAGGCGGAACATTAATACAAGATCTCGAACCTAAATTTGCAGCACACCACAAGAGTGGTTCTCACCTCATCACTGGTGCACTGGGCGAAGGCGATGTACATACCTCACATCATCAAGCAATGAAGGAAACCGGTTCGTTAACAATCTCAGCATTTGCTGAAGACGGAATCATCGAAGCAGTGTACGATCCAAAACGAAAGTGGTATGTTGGCGTGCAGTGGCATCCAGAAAGAACAGAAGATGAAAAACTTGGTCAAGGGCTCTTCAATCAATTCTGTGAGGCGGCAAAATCATGACGGTTCCTTCGCCACTGCAAGAATGCATTGCAAATTATGAATTGACTTGGTCGAAACCAGACGATGCAGAAAATCGCACAGGAGCCGCAACTGGGCAAATGGAGGAGACTTTTCTTTGCGAGTTTTTACCATGGGGAGAAGGAGGTTGTTCAGTACTAGCAACAACAGGTAGTGTTGAACTTGAATATGCTGCAATACGAAAAAGTGTTGGCATGTTTGATGCGTCGTGTCGCGGAATCATCTCATTAGAGGGAGAAGATCGACTCGCTTTTATTGATCGAATGACAACGCAACTTCTTACAGACATGCATGATGGTGACGCACGCCTTGCCTTTATACTTAATCGAAAGGGACGAATCATTGCAGATGTTATTGTTGTTTGCGAGAAGGATCGCATTCTTATTGATTGCGATGTCACAGTTGTGTCGTCGATTATCGATCATTTTAAATTGTTTATTGTTGCTGACGATGTCAAAATTACAAATGCAACGCAACAAGAGCATAGAATCTGGTTAATAGGTCCTCTCGCAAAAGAACTGGATGAGTTCGGTACAACATTTACTCTACCAAAACAATTCTTAGGAGTAGAGGGAATCGCACTTACAATTTCACCTGAGGATGCGGAAGTTTTTTGGCAGAAAATTGTCGATAAAAGCATTCGTCCAGTAGGTTGGTATGCTCTGAATATGGCAAGAGTAGAAGAGGGCGCCCCGTTGTTTAGGGTTGATTATGACAACGAAAACTTGCCTCACGAAACATCATCTTGTCATTCAAGGGTCAAATTCGATAAGGGTTGTTACTTGGGTCAAGAAGTCGTAGCAAGGATAGAGAGCCTTGGCAGACCTAAACATTTGTTGGTTCATTTAGAATTATCAAACGATGAACTCCCAACTGCAGGAACACAAATTTGGGACTCCATGACTGATGGTGGGGGGAAAGCCATTGGAGTTGTAACATCGAGTGCGATGAGTCCAATGATGGGAGGGGTTGTTTCTGTTATAGCGATGGTGAAAAGTTCATGTTCTGCCGATGGTACTGAGGTCTTCCCTTGGATCGGTGCAGAGAAAATGAAAGCAGTGGTTCGACCGCTATCGCCGAAGGAAGAAGTGGAATGAAATATCCAGTATCTATCGAAATCACTGAGGTTGGTCCGCGAGACGGTCTTCAAAATCAGGGATCAATCATTGCAACCGATAAGAAGGTTGCTTTTATTGATGCATT
>JYMV01029302.1_pt1 | contig 10233 bp, 8 predicted proteins | sample 338911 | NCBI WGS metagenome assembly JYMV01 (sample SAMN03354496, study PRJNA234377) | hydrothermal vent metagenome | biome: Deep sea; feature: Hydrothermal plumes at the Eastern Lau Spreading Center, Western Pacific Ocean; material: Seawater | place: Tonga | collected 2009 | depth 2000 m m
GAGTTACGCGAATAGAAGCGGAACTTTCGAGCGAGATACCGCCAAGCTCAGCTGCGGCAATCACCGCGTCGGCGTAGAATCCTGCGCGCCCTCCGGCGGCCAGAATACCCTCCAGCCCGATTGTTCCTTTGCTTCCAGACGCTTCCCAGGTTATTCTGGCGCCCTCGATCCGGTTGTCGAATGCATCAGAGGCCCGCGTGGTGAAGCCGATGGTTTCCGTGGCTCTCAATTCTGTGGCGGATGGCTCGATGGGCACATGGTCGATGGCGCCGTGGGTGACGTTCACATCAGATGCGGCGGCAATACTGGCGTCACTCGAGGAGGCCACAACTTTCACGGCGCCTCGAACCACACCGGCAAGGACTGCCGCGACGAAATGGCCCTTCGGGTCGATTCGACCGGCGTCGGATGCTCTATCAAATCCGATTATCGCGTCATCAACAGCATCGCCCCAACCATCCAACGCAGAGGCGGTGAAGGTCACTTCTCCGTCTGCCTGAACCGTGGCGGTTTCTGGCAACAAAAGGAGTTGTTTTAGGGGACGAAGGTCGATTCTCACGTGGGCTGCTGCATTTGTCAATATGGATCCATCAGTTGCTTCGGCCACAACGGCGTTGTCGTAAACTCCGGCTCCGGCGCCTGCGGTGAACCTGCCAAAGGCGTCAATTTGGCAGGCGGAGATGTCTGCTTTGAATGTCGTCACTATGTTGGTTAACGGGTTGCCAAATTCGTCAATCGCAAGCACGCTGAAGCTGAGTTGTTCCGATGGTGAGGTTGAGACGGATTGAGGCTCCAATATTATCTGCGACAACGATCCGGGTCGAATGACTATCGTGGCCTCGGTGTTGATGTCGAGGCCATCCGAGGACACGGTAACAGCCAGAGGTTTAGGTTAAGCGCCCGCGTTCAGGCTCGCTGTGGATCTGCCTTGTTGGTCAATCGTCCCAACGGAACTAGAAGCTGGGTAGGCCGTCTCCGGGTCTGCCAATTCGTTGTCGAATTGGTCGAATGCGGAAATACTGAACGTGGCCTTGCCCTCTGGCAGAACCGTTAGCGAATCAGGCGAGAGCGAGATATGATTCAACATGCCGGCGGTGGCAATTACGTTTAAGGATGCGGAATCTCCGGGTTCGCCGTTGTCCCTATTTTGGGCCACAACCGTGACAGTATAAGATCCGATCGTCGAATATGTGTGACTGACCGAACCATCCTCCACGCTTGACGTCAATGTCTCGTCGTCACCGAAGTCCCAACGCAACTCGTCAACGTCTGTTTCGGAGGGCGTGAACGTAACGGTCAGCGGAATCTGGTCCCCAGATCCGCTGGCGGTGAGTTCAAAAGAGGGCGATCCAGAGCAGGCCATTAATCCGACCGCAGACATGCTAATCAGGACAATCGCCAAATAAACGCAAGGCTTGGCCCGCAGGGCGATTTTGACAATTGCGAAATCGAGAAAGTTTCAATTATTGATACCGTCCGAATCATCGGGAACTCTGAGAATATTGTAACATTTGCCTCATCGCGGTCAGGCACGTCGGGATGTGCAACCATTCACGGGTGGATCGAAGATACGCTTGGCTGGATTACGGTTGAAGACATCGATTGACCGCGGATGTTAAATGATGTACAAAACAGGTTGCACTACCGAGTAGTCACCTTCCCACCAGGAGCGGAGATGCCGAGTTGGAACGCTGTCGGAAAAATTCAGACCGTGTTGGGTCTCATCGAGCCAGATGACTTGGGAGTCACGTTGACCCACGAACACTTGCTGATTGACCTCACCGCGATTCTCACGCCGCCAATTGAATCCACTGCGCGGCAGCAATATTTCGCTCCAATGACTCCTGAATCACTGGGAAAGGTGCGCCATTATGGCGAGGTCAACTACGCCAACTACCAGTTGTTAGATACCGAAACCGCAATCGACGAAGCCGGGCTATACAAGCAATATGGCGGAAAGTCGCTTGTGGACGCCACAAGTATCGGAATCGCCCGCGACCCGCTCGGCCTGGCTCGGATCTCCGGCGCCACAGGCGTTAACGTCATCATGGGCGCGTCCTTCTATGTAAATCCTGCCCATCCCGATTACGTCGCCACATCAACAGAAGACGAACTAGCCGCCCAGATAATACGAGATGTGAGCGAGGGGGTGGACGGGACTGGCATTCGTTCGGGAGTAATCGGCGAGGTTGGATGCTCTTGGCCTCTCACTGAATCGGAACGCAAAGTCCTCAGAGCATCGGCCCAAGCCCAGCGGGCCACCGGCGCTCCGATCCTTATTCACCCTGGGCGCGATGAAACATCGCCTCTCCAGATAATCGAGATTCTGGATGATGCGGGCGCCGATTTGAGTCGAACCATTATGGGCCACCTGGATCGGACGGTGTTCGAGCGCGAAACTTTGAGCAAGATAGGGCAAAGGGGATGTTATTTCGAGTGGGACTTGTTTGGCAACGAAAGCTCGTCTTACAAGGCGAACCCAGCGATTGACCACCCCAACGACGCCACAAAACTCCAGCATATATCATGGCTGATTTCCGAAGGGTATGGCGACAAGATCACGATAGCCCATGACATTTGCACCAATCATCGCCTCGTCAGATATGGCGGACACGGGTATTTCTATATCCTGAAGCACATCGTTCCATTGATGCGCGATAGAGGTTTTAGCGAAGAAGCCATCAATAAGATTCTTGTCGACAATCCAGCTTCGGCACTGACATTCGTTCCGCCGGCATAACGATTGAATTTGAACGCAGAAAATAGGAGATTTAGATGACTGGGCAGATAAATAATGGAGATTGGGAATTCGCTCTGGACGTGGACCGTCAGGCCGCAGCAATAACAGGCCCTGTGGTACTCGGCGAGGGTGATTTCAAGTACGAATTGTCTGGGACGAATTGGGGCACGCTGCCCGACGGATGGTATTACAAAGAGGCCACATCCGTCGCAGTGAACTCCAAAGACCAGATTTACGTGTTCAATCGCGGCACTCACCCGATGATAATATTCGACCGCGAAGGGAACGTCGACAGCTATTGGGGCGACGGCGTGTTCGCCAATCCTCACGGTGTCACTATCGGCCCGGACGACGAGGTGTTCTGCGTCGATAACGGCGACAGCACAGTTCGCAAATTCACGGCTGACGGCAAACTTCTGATGACGTTGGGTGAGGCTCATAAGCCCTCGCCGAAGATGTCGGGCAAGCCGTTCAGCGTGCCAGCCCACGTCGCGATTGACAAGCGAAACGGCGATTTCTACGTCGCCGATGGTTACTCAAACGCTAGGGTTCACAAGTACTCGCCCGATGGCACGTACCAGTTTTCATGGGGCGAGTCGGGGACGGGCGAAGGCCAGTTTAACATCGTCCACAACGTCGAGACCGACAAAGACGGCTGGGTTTACATCGCCGACCGCGAGAATCATCGGGTTCAGGTGTTCAGCCCTGAAGGCAAATACGAAACCCAGTGGGGCAACCTCTCCAGGGCTGCGGCCATCTACATCGACTCTCGTGGCGACGATGAGCGAGTGTATGTCGGAGAATACTTCTGCGGCATCGGCCCCAATGACATCGGAACTGATCTTGGCCCACGGGTGAGCATATTTGACACCAAAGGTGAACTCCTGGGTCGCGCGGGCCACGAATCCTTTGGCGACGAAGCGGGCAGGTTTTACTCGCCTCACGGCATCACAGTAGACTCCCGCGGCGATATATACGTTGCGGAAGTTTCCTGGAGCGACTATGGAAGCCGCATGGACCCGCCTCGAGAACTGCGATCAATGCAGAAACTGGTGAAAATAGACTGACAACTCAGCAGTCTCAAACCTGAATCTGTGGAGAGTGAAATATGGCTACAGCCAATTACACAGACACATTGCCCATCGAAGAATTTGACGCAATGCGGGCTGACTACGACGCGGACCCTCGAAATCGTCTGATGCAAAATGCGGTCACCCTGCACAACGTTGATGAGATTGCGCTTGACCGACAAATCGTCACCGACGCCAATCACGTCTACTCGACAACTCTTGACGATTGGAATCCGACTCATCAGGGGGCATCGGGGCGGTGTTGGCTGTTCTCCGGCCTCAACCTGTGCCGGGTGGACACGATGCAGGAAATGAACATCAAACAGTTTGAGTTCAGTCAGTCCTATATGATGTTTTGGGACAAGGTGGAACGGGCAAATTTCGTTCTGGAATCCATCATCGAGACAGCTGACAGCCCGGTGGACGACAGGGTCGTGCAGTACCTGATGTCAGCGCCCATTGAGGACGCAGGCCAGTGGGATATGTTCGTGAACCTGGTGAAGAAACATGGGGTCGTTCCCAAATCCGCGATGCCTGAGACTCAGAGTTCTGGCGCCACTTACAAGATGAACTCCAACCTCTATTACCAGGTGCGACAGGGCGCGATGAAAATTCGCGACCTCTACAAATCGGAAGCCGGGTTGGAAGCCATGAGGCAGTCGAAGCTGGACACTCTCAAGGTGATCTACAAGATTCTGGCAATACACCTGGGGACGCCTCCGAAAGAGTTCGACTGGCAGTGGAATGATCGAGACGGCGAGTTCCGGCGCGACGGAACTGTGACACCCAAGCAGTTCGCCGAGAAATATGTTGTGACCAACCTGGATGAACTCGTTTGCCTGGTAAACGATCCCAGAGAAGCTCACCCATATGGCACAACATATACTATCGGGTATCTGGGAAACGTTGTGGGCGGCGCAGCGGTGAAATACCTCAATCTGCCCATCGAAGAGATCAAAGACATCACCATGCGCCAACTGCTGGATGGCCGTCCCGTTTGGATGGGATGTGACACCGGCAAGCAAAACGAGCGCAATCTCGGTTTGTGGGACGCTCACCTGTACGATTACGATGGCGTGTATGGCTCTGAATTTGGCATGGACAAGGCCGCAAGGCTGAATTACGGCCAGACGCAAATGACCCACGCGATGCTGTTCACCGGCGTAGATGCCGCTGATGGCAAGCCTCGCAAGTGGCGGGTGGAGAACAGCTACGGAGACAAGGTGGGCGACAAAGGGTTCTTCATGATGAACGACTCTTGGTTCGACGAGTACATGTTCGAAATCGCGGCGCCCAAGAGCTACCTGTCGTCGCAACGGCAGGCCGAATTGGACATCGAGCCGACCGTGCTGCCTCCTTGGGACCCAATGGGTGCGTTGGCTTCTCTCTGATCCGCGACACGAACCGCTGCACGGTATCTAGGAGAAATTGATGAACGACTATCAACCGCTGGACATCAGCAGTGTGTTGAACGCCGGTATTGAAGTTCTGGGAGAGGATGACCAAGATGTTGATGTCGGCTCCCAATCGTTTCGAGGTTTGCCATTCGAGGTAGGCACCGATTCTGGTGGAGACTGCTTTATAAGTCTCGATGTCTCCAGCGGGCCAATCAAGATCGACGTCGGAGAGTCGGCCCATCGTGTGGTGTTCGCGCACCGATTGGTTGGATCTGAAATCGACAGCGGCGGCTCCGTTGGATTGCCGGTGGCAGAGTACGTGTTTCACATGGCGAGTGGGAAGGATTTTCGAGCGAATATTCGAGAGCGATTCGAAATCGCGTCCGTGCCGAATGACTCATTCCGGGGGCCTTCTGGCCTGCCATTCCAGGCTGTCACCGATCAAAAGCACACGCTGTTTGAAAGAGATCAAGGCAAATGGGAAGAATTAGGTCGTCGGCAAACAGAATACGCGCAGGCCTCTGCCCGATCTTACTTTTTGTGGGCGTGGACGAACCCTGAGCCTGAATCTGTAATCGAATCCATCGAGATCGTGCCGCAAGGGGCAAAGTTCATAATCGCCGGAGTGACTCTAGGCCGCGAGGATGAACACCCCTTTGCTCGACAGGGCCGTCGCGAGACGCGAATCACCGTCACCGATGAAACGGTTGCCGGTCAGCCCTTCGATCTATCCGTTAAGGTCGACCGGGGAGACACGACTTTCGTATTCCCGCTGCCCAAAGACCCGGACTCTGGGTTCATCGACGCGTATCACAAGGGTTACGGCCAGGAGGACAACCCAGATTCGGATTCAGCATACGCCGAAATTTCCGCGGTGCCTTCGGCGACTGTGATAGTGAAGCAAGGCGACGAAGAGGTCGGGCAGGTTAAATGGGGCGAGGTTGAACGCGAAGGGGTGGTGGAGACCCCCCGGATGAAGATTGAGCTTCTTGACAAGGGCCGCAATTGGGTCAACGTAACCGTCGTTGACGACGACACCGGACGTCCTGTGCCTTGCCGAGTCCACTTCCGATCACCAGAGGGTATTCCGTATCAACCTCACGGGCATCACAATCAGGTTAACTCCAACCTCGGCACTTGGCACATCGACATTGGAGGCGACGTCCGTCTGGGCCAGATTTCTTACGCTTACATCGACGGAACCTGCCAGGGATGGTTGCCCAGGGGTGATGTCATCGTGGACGTGGCGCGTGGCTTTGAGTACGAGCCTCTGCGGACTCGTGTAAGCATTGAACCCGGCCAGCAGGAGCTTACTCTCAGACTGAAACGTTGGATCGACATGAACCAACGACGATGGTTCAGCGGCGACTCCCACGTCCATTTTTTGTCCACTCAGGGCGCGCATACCGAATCCCAGGGAGAAGACCTGAACGTCGTAAACCTGCTCCAATCCCAGTGGGGGAGTCTGTTCACCAACACCGAGGACTTCACTGGTTCTGCGTCGATCCAAAAGAACGGCAACAACATCGTCTACGTGTCCCAGGAGAACCGCCAACACTTCATGGGTCACATGATCATGTGGGGCTTGAAATCTCCCGTGATGCCGTGGTGCAGCGACGGCCCCAGCGAGGCCGAAATCGGTGGGCACATGGAGACCACCCTCGCTCATTGGGCTGACGCTGCTCACGCTCAGGGTGGTTACGTCATCAGTCCCCACTTCCCTAATCCCAATGGTGAGCCTGCTGCGCTGGTTGCCACGGGGCGTCTGGACGGCGTCGAAATGCTCAGACAGACCAAAGTTAACCATCTGGAATACTATCGCTACCTGAACGGCGGTTATCGTTTGCCTCTTGTCGGCGGAACGGACAAAATGAGCAGTGACGTTCCAGTGGGTCTTTACCGAACCTACGCCCAGATTCCTGACGATCAGGAATTTACTTACGACAACTGGTGCAAAGCTGTCGTGGCCGGACGCACGTTCCTTAGCGGCGGGCCGATTATGCACTTCTCGGTGGATGGTCAAGAGGTCGGCGATACGGTTGACATCTCCGGGCCTGGAACCGTCGAGGTCGAGGCGTGGGCCGAAAGCATCCTGCCGATTTACTCGCTAGAGATCATGCACAACGGTCGGGTCGTAGCCTCGACCCAGAACCTTAACGGCTCGCGCAGGCTGGAGATCAAGACAAGTCTAAAAATCGACGATCACTCGTGGCTGGCAGCTCGCACAGGAGCGTTGGACTACTATGACATCATCGAGCATCACGACGTGTGGAATCGCGGAGTGTTCGCCCACACGTCACCAATCTATGTGGCCTGCGGTGGAGGCTGGGAAATGTACGACGCGGCGACTGCCCAGTACATGCTGACCTTGGTCGAAGGCGATCTGGCCTACATCAGAGAGACAGCAGGCGTCCGGCCTCCCGCCTCAATAACCCACCACCACGGAGAGTCGGATCATCGGGCATACCTGGAGCGTCCGTTCCTCGAAGCTCAAGAGGCCATCGAGGGCCGGATACGGTCGCATAGACATTAGGAATCGCAAAGCCATATTCAGACGGGGGAGTGACACATGAACATCGGGCTATCAATGCCGCTACCTGCCTATAAGGTCAACGCCGCATTTATGGGGAGCAAGGCCGAAGAGTTGGGATTCGAGTCCATCTGGTACGCCGAGCATCCTGTTATGCCGGTGACCACAACCAGCAAATTCCCAGGCAACGAGTCTGGGGAAGTGCCGTGGACATATTCACATTTCGCCGACCCGTTCATTGCCCTAGCGCAGGCGTCGGGAGCCACTCCTGAGCGAAACCCTTTGGTTCTGGCCAAGACGATTTCGACACTGGACCTGTTTAGCGGCGGCAGGGTGCTTCTAGGCATAGGCGCGGGTTGGCATCGTGAAGAGACGGAGATGATGGGCGGTGACTTCGATCATCGGTGGACCCAGACGAAAGAATCGATTCTCGCCATGAAGGAGATGTGGACGAAGGACGAGGCGGAGTTCCACGGCAAGTATTACGACTTTCCGCCTGTCCGCATGTTCCCGAAACCTATGCAGAAACCCCATCCCCCGGTGATTCTCGGAGGCATGGCCCGTAACGTATTCAAGCGCATTATCGAGTGGGGCGATGGTTGGATGCCAAATCGGGCAACTCCTGCGATGATCGAAACGAGCCGGGGAACGCTAACTGAATTGGCTATTGAGGCCGGTAGAGACCCCGATTCCATTTCGATAACGATCTACGGCCAGCAGCCAGACCTCAATGTGATCAGGTCATTCCATGACGCTGGCGCCAACAGAGTGGTCGTCAGCGCGCCTTTGGCAGAGGATGAGGCCGAGATGTCCCGACACCTTGAGGGCATCGCTGACGCCGTCTTTAAGTAGTTAATTTGGCTGATTCAGCAGGAGAGGGCCGACCTACCTCCCGTGCTGTCAGAAGCCAGTTGGAGAATTTCCGAAATGACCTCCCAAGCTGAGACACACGAAAAATTCATGAGGGCCGCTCTGGCGGAAGCCCGAAGATCGGCCAACGAGGGCAATCAGGGCGTAGGCTCTGTGATCGTTCGAGATGGACAGATCGTCGCCAAGGGCCGAAACCTGGAGAACACCACTCAGGATCCGACCACGCATGCCGAGACTGTGGCGATCCAGAATTACTCGAAGACCCACGGTTCCGGCGATCTGTCCGGGACGGTAATGTACACGACCTTCGAGCCGTGTCCCATGTGCTGTGGGGCGATCCTGACCTCTCGCACACCCATTGTGGTAATGGGAGGCCGTCCAGATTCAGGCGCGTCGCGCTTCGGCGACTACACCCTGGAACGGCTGATTCAGCTTACTGGCTGGGGCGACCGTGTCGAGGTCGTGACCGGTGTTCTGGTCGAAGACTGCGTGAACGTTCGGAGCTAATCTTCGGAATCTGTAGTCGAGAACAACCCGTCCACGAAGGATTGTGGGTCGAACACCGCGATATCCTCCGGTTGTTCGCCGGTGCCTATGAACAGGACGGGTAGTTGAAGCTCGTTGGTGATGGCCAGGACCACTCCGCCTTTTGCTGTCCCGTCCAATTTGGCGAGGAACACGCCATCGCATCTGATTGCTTCCTTGAACGTGCGAGCCTGTATCAGGCCGTTCTGACCAGTGGTAGCATCCATTGCCAGTATGACCCGCAGGGATTGGGCGACGCCCTGTCGAGCGATTACGTTACGTACCTTTGATAGCTCCTGCATGAGGTTCGAGCGGGTGTGGAGCCGCCCTGCGGTGTCCACGATCACAACATCCGCACCACGAGATTGCGCGGCCTGAACGCTGTCGAAGGCCACGGCGCCGGGGTCGGCGCCCTGTCTGTGGGCAATAACATCGAGATTGAGACGCTCTCCCCACACCTGAAGCTGGTCGATAGCGGCTGCACGGAACGTGTCGCCCGCTCCCAACAACACGGACTTGCCCTCTTGTTTATAGAGGTTCGCCAGTCTCGCAATTGCTGTGGTTTTACCTACGCCGTTGACTCCGATCATCAATATGACCAAAGGTGGCTCATCGACGTCCATCGTTTTGTCACCGCCTTCGATGCGAAGGGCTTCGACCATCTCAGATTTCAGCGCGTCGAATGCGTCTGACGGTTGAGTGATTCCGTCGGATAGGATGCGCTGTCGGAGACGGTCGAGGAGGCTCATCGTCGTCTCGACGCCGACGTCAGCCGATATGAGCAATTCCTCCAACTCTTCCCACATGTCGTCGTCGATCTGACTGCGCTGGAACACGCGGGTCATTCGCCCGAACCATGTGCGACGGGTGCGTCCGACCGCCTTTTCGGTTCGTTCCTTGTCTTCCTGCTTGCCTCTTTTGAAAAATCGGAGCATATTTATGTTACGTGCTCTTATTCGGGTTAGAATCGTGGACTCACCCGAGGATTGGGTCGGTATCAAATTGTTGACCCAAAACGCCTAGGGAACCTAAGAGACAGGAGCGCTCTCGACGACCTGAACTTGGTCTCCCACATTGACGGCGCCGCCAGAGATGACTGTC